>Ga0209700_100560_pt1 | contig 71326 bp, 37 predicted proteins | sample SiratroredBW_FD_187528 | JGI IMG/M metagenome (GOLD analysis project Ga0209700, IMG submission 187528) | Root nodule microbial communities of legume samples collected from California, USA - Siratro red BW (SPAdes) (version 2) | ecosystem: Host-associated > Plants > Roots > Nodule | place: USA... | reverse complement strand
TGTTTGTTTTAGGTTTTTTTTTTTTTTCTGCAGTGGAGACCCTTTTGGTTTTTGGGTTGTGGTCTGGTTCCTTTTTCAATTGGGGAGTCTAAAAAAATTTCACTTTTGTTGCTTGCATAGTTTTGCTTATGGTTTTCTCTTTGTATTTCTCTTTACTGGTTTCAGATTCGACCGTGATTGGAAGAAGATTGAAGCATTTGTGGGTTCAAAAACAGTTATCCAGGTATTTTTAGACTAGTGAGAAGAGCACTTGTGTGCTTGAAAATTTACAAATTTATTGGTTGTTTCACATATTTTTCATTCCCATATTGGTCATTTGGGGTAACTATTCAGTGTTAATGGCATTAATGACTGGCTCAGAAAATGAGAATATTGGTGCACACTCTTCTATTTCTTTAAATTCATTTGAAATCATGAAGTTTTATTGGTCACACATCTTATTTTATAAACCTTCATTATAAATTTATAGTTTTTAATAAATTTTAACTGACAGTAAAAAAATGTGTTCCAGTGGTTCTAGCACTCGTCCTCAAGAAATTCAGTTAAAGGTTTCTTAAATATATTCACATGAGTTTTATTCCTACCTGAACGTATGGACAAAGCTTTGATAAGAGAACCTTTACCACTTTAGTAGTGATTTTTTCAAACCTGAAAAGGGTCAGGTTCTGGCTGTTGGTTTGGAATATATACCTTTGATGTGCACACACACACAAAATAAATAAACAAATATATATATCTTAAAATGAGTAAAGATTGACATGATTGTTTGCTTAAAAAGGCCAATTGAAACCCCAAACCTGAGTTTGGCTTTTAATAAATATCAACCATTATTACAAAACTAAGTTAACTTTTTCTCCACCAAATCAATACTTACATCTTAGTATGCATTTTTTAAATTGAATACAATCTATTCATCTGTGCTTTTCTTTAGATGTTCATCATCTCATAGTGAAATACACGTGTACAGTGTGGCTTTTCTATTTCCTACTGTATTTGATCCTTCTATGCAAAACTTCTAGTTGAAAAGAAGCTAGTTATCTGGTGATATCTATGGTCAGATAAAAGGAAAGAAAAAGTCTGTTTTTTGATGTATTCTGAAATGTAGGACAGGTTCTCCTGGTCTGAACTTGACATCTAAATCTTGTCGTACTCTTTTTGCAATCTATATATAAATATATGGTACCGCTGCTGAGTTTTGAGGTTACACTTATTCAAATATTCAACACTTCTGAATTGTTTGTTTTCTTCCCTTCCTCTTTTTGGAAGATAAGAAGTCATGCACAGAAGTATTTCATGAAAATTCAGAAGAATGGAACGAGTGAACATGTACCTCCCCCTCGTCCGAAAAGAAAAGCTGCTCATCCATACCCACAAAAGGCTTCTAAAAATGGTTAGTATGACTAACTTCATTTCAAGTATATGTGACCTTGGGAATAAACTTTCAATGAACACTTATAGAAGAAAAAAATGTAAAATGAATTAAGTTTCTTCCAAAGTTGAAAGAGGTACTTTCTATAAAAGTTGATTTTAACTTGTTCTTAAAAAGTGGACTTAAGCCTAACTCAGCTTTACAAAACCAACTTGTAAGGTGAGGTTTACACCCACTTATATATTATTGAAAGACCTTATCTCTGAAGTTTGATTTATTTTATATTTTTATTTTCTTCTCATGAGTGCATATTGAGAAGTATATCCAAACAGAGTCATAATCAATGCACGGATAACTCTTTTATTGTTTTGCATTTTATCAGCTCTCACTATATCCAAAGCTACGAGGCCTTTGCAATCTCCATCTGCTTTGTCGGAATCATCATACATATATAGGCCAGACTCATCATCTGTGCTTAGAACTACAGTTAGCATTGTGCCATTGCCATCTTGGGGTTATAATCTTACGCCACAAATTGGTCTTCCTGAGGTGACAAAAGGTTTTCTTTAGCCTCAACTCTTTAAAATCTTAAATTATGTGTGTACCTTTTTTATGTATTCTATGACAAATTTAGATATGTGAAATTTTATGTTAACATGAATTTTCGCTTTTATGGTTAGATGGTATGGTGTTGTGTCACAAAATCACCCCCTTCAATTACTGCTACAGTAGTAGTAATGAGAGCACTCCTAAGGGCTGGCCAAATAGCAAACAGACAGATCAGGGTGACCAAGGCCAACCAATTAAAGGTAGGAATGTTTTTTTTACTCAAATCTTAAATTTGATACAACCTAAAACTGACTGAAAGCATGAATATTGAACACCTGATATTCATTTGGATTGTGACAAACTTTTATGAGTATATATAGGTATGTTTGGATAGGTTTGTTAGAAGAAGAAAATAAGAAGAAAATAAAATGGGTTTCTTTATAGGCTAAAATTAGTTTTTGTACAAATTAAAATCACCTTTTAGAAAAGCCAACCTGAGAAATTTTACGAACTAATTTGTGTATAAGCTAATTTTGGTTTATGTGGAAACTCATTTAATCTTTTTCTTATTTTCTTCTCTTAGAAGTATTTATAGAGAAGTATATCCAAAGAGACGTTTTCAAATTCCATATATCCATTTTTTTCTATAAATCCTTGTACCTTATCTCTTCTTGTTTGTGTTCTCATGACATTTCTAATAATCAGATTTGTTGGGGGTTGTACTTCAATTGAACAAACTTAAGCAACGGGAGTTTATAGAAACAGGCCTTTGGAATCCATGGTGTTGCTTGTTGAAGCTTTGATTTCAAGGAAGTAAAAAAAAGTTTAAGATAAAGTATGTTGCAAGTTTCCATTTGTTCATTGGAAAAGAGTATTCTAAGACCATGCAGACCAAGGCCAAAAAACCATAGAAACAACCCAGAAGGATCTAAAAAGAAACTATAGAAGGTCATAAAACAACTAATTGGATAGGGGGTTTGTAGGCAAAATGGTAATATTTTACACCAGTGCCTCAGTTCACATTAAACGAAATACTGAAGAGTTGGTTTAGGTTGACTACTAAGAAGTTGGAACACGGCCCTCAGAAATCAGAATCTAGGTCATGCATTTTATGTATTTAATGAGCAAGAAGTATTTAATGCAACACCTACAAACCTTACAAAAAGTAAGAGTGTGATCATTGCTCCATAGTCCATCCTTAGTTTACTGCATGGTGGGTAAGTAGCACATTCCAATATGTAATGTCAATCTTTCAAACATCAATACTGTAATAGTTATTATATTCATTTACAATTGTTCAAGTACTACTATTGAGTTCATCATGATGTGTGGCATGCAACATGCCTGGTGTTTCCAATGTTCTTAACCTGTTTATTACTATGCTCATGCTTTTTTTCTTGCCTTGTTTGACAAATTCACCTGTCCTATTAAACAGCAATGCCAGATTTTGCACAAGTATATAGCTTCATCGGAAGCGTATTTGATCCAAATGTGACTAATCATTTACAAACACTGCAACAGATGGACCCAATCAATGTGAAAACCGTAAGTGAATGCAAGTCCTTCATTTTCTTTGGCCCCATATCATTCTTTTTTTTTATTTTTTTCCCTGATTTCTTATGGTGTCTTGGTGAGTGAGTATCCAAGGTTTGAACTATCAGACTATAATTGATGAGGAAGTCTAGTGTTTATGGCATTAATTAATAGGCTAATGTAGCAGATTTATATGGCGTTTTTCTCTTTTGCAGGTATTGCTGTTGATGAGAAACCTCTCCACCAATTTAAGGAGTCCTGAGTTTGAGAATGAAGTAAGTTTTCTTCTTAATATACTGCATATCTTCCGTTGGTACCTTTTGTTCAGTCTATTACTTTTTGCACACATGAATCTGTTTGGATGCCTCTTTCATCTTTTGATCTTCTACTTCATTTATTAGATATTATGATGCTTGTTGTAAGATTACGTTTTCAACTGTAGGATTGTGTTAATGTAATCAAAATACTGATTTTGCTATCTAGGTATTTTTTTTGCTGGAAAGTACATAGTGTAAGGTTTAGGTCTGGGACTACAGAATTTTTTCTTTTGACAGATATTGATAGGGCTTATGATTCAAAATTGATCTTTGTTTTTTTATATTGGATGCTTTTCTTTGCTTAAAACAAAAAGTTCAATTATTTTGATTATGTGTGCCTATAGTTTTAGTGTTGAACGTCAACAATGCAACATTGTTTTAAGCGCGGGATAATGAAATAAGCACTTTCAAACCCTTTTTGGATATTGTTAATGGAAGATGAATTACTTTATGTCTAATAATATCTTACTTGAATCAGTATTTAATAAATTATATCAAATACTTTTAATTACTTAAAAGTAAGTTTAAATTATTTTGCACTTTCAAAATAATAATTCTTTCCCTTAGTCACAATCTACTTCCGTTTTCACAATTAGTGGCCTAAGGGCACCCTATAGCATTTTCCTTAATTAGTTTGAATAGTTAGTTTTTCTTCTGCCCATTTTATTCCCATGATCTGTGATAGAGTAGAAGAATAGAATACAGAGTAGTGGTAGTAAAGAGACTTAATTAGATAAAAAATAAGAAACTTAGAAAAGTTCTTTAGGAGTTGTTATCAGAATCAGAGTTTCACTATTATACATAACATGTTAGTTCATACTTTTTCAACACTGATTGCTGTGGTGAAATTTCAATTTTAATTGATGAACGACTCTAAAATCACTTAGGAACTATATCCAAGTTTTGTACTTAAATATTAGATATATAAGTGCTAATAATTGAGAAAAGAAATTCAAGAAATTGTATTTCAGAGAGTCTCCTTTTTTTCCTATTCAGGGGCCTTCGTCCAATAAATTGTGTTCTCTCCATTCCATGTGTTGTTGTTTTTTCTGCCAGAAGTATTCATTCTCCTGCTGAAAAAAATCTTAGCGTCTGTATTGGTTTATTGAATTTGACTTAACATAATATGACATAAAAAATGATTCACTCTTCACCAAACATTTGGAATTAATGCAGAGAAGGATGCTATCATCGTACAATGCTAACTCGGAGAGAACAAAATCATATCAGCCATCTTTAACTGACAGATCAGAGAGTATTATCTTATCTGCTTAACGTGTTACTAGTGGTTTTGCATGAATACAGATTTTATATTTTCTTAGAACAAATAAGCTTCCCTCTGAGCTACCGATATAACTCCAAATGGTGAAATATTGGACACACGAGGAGCAAGGATTACAAGTTCTACTGACACTTTGTAGGGTGCAGATAGTTCATGCATGTAATTTACTGTCATTTAGGTTTGTGTGCATCTTATAAAGATGGTTGTCCTAGGGATGCAGGATAACAAGAATCCTGTTGAGGTAACCTTTGGAGGCTGTACTGTACAGAGAATATTGAGAGCTTGTGTGTGTAATTAAATGTCTTATTTATACAAATTAGTATATAAGAGAAGTGCTGTTACTTAGGAGGTGTTGCCTGTGCTGTATATAAACCAATAAACAACAGCATTATGCTTCTAAATAGTGGGTGTGGTTGCTGTGATGTGACATTATTTGTGTCAACCAAAGTAAAAATAATATAAGTTTTCAACTACTCTACTATTTTAATATACTTTTTACGATTATGTCTACATTATAATCACATTATTTTCAACACACCAGATGATGAATCACACCCCCTTGTGATATCTCACTCACATAATCACATTCGTTCAATCATTAACACTTAAAAGTTGGAATAAAAGACTGAAAATTAAATCTGATATTTTTTATGAAAATGAAATAGAATAACATTGAGGATACATTGAGACTCTGCCGTAACTTAATTGTGGCTACTTTGTGTGATTGAAAATTACTCACAATTGTGAAAGTTTCCAAACAGTAATATCAAGGTTGCAATTACCGTTAGAGACCACCATAACCTAAAATCAAGAATAACATATATAATTGTGCAAGTTTATACTTTTGTTTTTTCAACAAAAGAAAAGTAGGTTATGCTTTTTAAAAAAATGCATAGAAGATTACCACTTTATTTTTTTCAAACAATAGCAGATTGGGTCATTGAATAGCCGAATGTAAATTAGTTCAAAAAGATTAAACATGATTTGTCTTTTGAACTGGGATAATATTTGTTTAGGCTTATACACTAAATCATCCTTGTAGTCCTTTATTTATGAAAATGTGACGGACATGCTATGAAAAAGTGACCTTTTTTAATTTATTAAAATAATATTTATGCACACACACATCACATTATCATTTTCCATAAATTGAAAATTTGGATACATGTCCTAAATAGTCACATCGACTGAAACAGGTTTGTACGAGATTTTCAATTATTTTTCTCTATAACACTTGTCTTGTGTTGAATTAAGCATGACTGATGTCTAAAGGTTTTACAAATTATTTTAAAATGGATAAACCTTTTCAGCTTTAGAGGACAGGAAACAAACAAATTTGTTCTGAAGAAAAAAAATCCACGGAAAGAATTTTTCAAATTTTTAGTTTATAATAATCAACTTAACCTCCCTTTTCTATTAATCTTTTCTGTTCTCTTATCCTGATCGTAGCGGTCATCTTCATGCCACAGAAACACAATCAGAAGGATCAGACCTTACTGGTGTGATGCCTAACAAATTTCCTTCCATCTGTCGGGCCATTAATATCCCAAACATGATACAGCCTTCCTCCTCTTTAATACAGCATTAGTCTTTTGTCCCGAAACCAAAGTTTGAAGGACTTTGATTATGTTAACAAAAGGAAGGCAGCAAATTGAAATCCCAGCAAAATGCAAATTGATGAAAAATCATTAATTACAGAATAGCTATTTTTTTCAAAAGAAAAGCATCATATGAAACCCAACTTCCAAGCAGGAGGTAGATCAGCACAACATTAGGTGAATACAATCTAGTATACACATCAACAAGGATGGATAGTACACTATCTATACCCAAAACCCAAGTCTAGCTCTTGACCATACATCCCCTGGCTGTGACCTGAAGCATGGATTGACTTTGGGTTTGACCTCAGATCCATCTCAAAAAGCCTCTGAAGTGCTTCTGGATGATTTCTTCCACCACCAATATCAGGAGCTAATGAAATGGCCAAAAAGTATATCAGTAATTGCAAATAGATCGAGACTAAAAAATTTGGATTAAAATTTGTCATGATATCTTCCATCGTGAAAAAACAGAAGTACTTCTTGTTGCTTTTGAGTGTGAACGTGGAAACAGAAGGCTACCATTAACACTACCACTCCAACCATAGCACACATGGCTTGAAAAGGTATTTTTGTTCACAAATTAAAAGCAACTGTGTAACCCAGAACAGAGCAAAACCAATATGAAGCAGTGGATGAGTGTTTATGTGAACGTGGAAATGTATCTGAATACGTGCATTGTGTCTGTCTCGTGTATACTACTGTGGATGCATGCATGTATGTGTGCAATGTTTTGTTGACATGCGCATGGCAGAGTCACAGACTAAAGTGATTTACTAGCTCTTAAAACATCTACCCATCAAGGTGAATGAAAAATGGGCAATTAGAAGAAACAATAATTCAACTGTGACTGCATTTTTTTTTTATGCACTCAAGTTAGTCACAATAATCATACAAAGGCAAATACAAAGGTAATGTACATCAAATGTTTTACCTTGTAATTGCATTCCAGGGCCACCAAAAGAAGGATGCTGGTGACCGCTAAATGGGAAGCCTTGGCCTTGCATTGGGTTTGGTTCCTGCATGAAGCCAGTCATCGGATTGTTGGGATGAGGAGGCACAGGTCCTCCCCTTGGGAATCCACGTAATAGATGAGGTGGGGGCTGGTTTCCTTGCATGTGCATCTGTTGTAACATAGAATGATGAACAGGAGGATCAAACCCTGCTGGTCCACTGCTCGGTTGATGGAAAGGAGGACGAAGCATGTTTCCTGGAAATTGATGATTTGGTGGTGAGTCGTGATGAATCATGCCCTCAGGATTTGGAAGCCTCATATAAGAACTAATATGAGGAGGATGAGAATCCAGTTGACTAAACATTGCGCCACCATGATTCAGCTGAGGGTGGATCTGTTGAGATGATCGTTGGACATTAAGATTCTGATATGAAATACCAGGTTCTCTCATATCATAAGGACCACCATGAGGGTATGCTGGGCCTTCATGATTTCTCATAACAAGTCGGTCATCCCTAAATGCAGGATTCATAGCGGCCAGTTTTCTGGTGATGTCAACTGTTGTGTCTTGGGACATATCTGTTTTAACCATATTTCCAGCAGATAAAAAGTTCTGCAGAGGATCGCTAACTGTAATCAAGTTATCTTCTTCTGGAAGGTGAATATCACGAGGCCCTTTGAAACCACTAGCTTTGGAAAATTCACTCTGAAGCAACGATGAATTAACGTCTCCCTGGGAATCAGAATAACCCAACCACTGCTCATCAAATCTATTAGTTTTAGGTTGATGTGTTTGTTCTGGTGGCAGGACACCACTTCCACGCCTGTTCAGGGTATGTTCACCGCTGGGAGGGTGAACATTGTCTGAGGTAGGGAAAGGAAACAGAAGAGACTCTGAAACATCAGCCCCTGCAGATCCAACTGAACCCCTTTGAACAGAAAGGGGTGCTCCAACTGATTGAAGCTCCTTCATAAAAGCTGACCCAAAAAGTGTTTCAAGTGTCAATGTCTTTGATGAATTGGAAACTTCAGCATTTTCTTCTCCGGGATTATCAAAAACATTGCTGGTAGTGAATCCATCAGAATTAGGAACCTTGTTTGTAGAATCTAGAATAGATGATAGTTCCGTATCAGTTTGTGAGGTTCCTTTCTGTAACAAAGAAAGGAGGTGTAGGGATGCATGATTATCAATTGAAGTAGACTGCTCAGCTTTTGCATCAAGATCTTTTCCCTGAATGGGCTGCTGATTTGATGATCCATTTTCACTAACTTGTAATAAAATTGACTGTTCCAGATCTTCACAGGTAAGAATTGCTGGTGAAACCTCATGTTTATCACTCTTGGACAATTGCTGAGAGTTGTCAATAGTGGCATGTGCTGCATTCGATGCCATATGCTCACTAATTGGTTCAGGATTTAGGATAGAAAAATTAGATGCAATATGCCCGGTTGTTCCTACATTAGAAGTCTGCAAACCCCCCTTTTCACCACCAACAATAAGTGAGAGCAAGTCATTTGGTCTCTGTGTCATGTCATCCACTGGATTTTTTTCTGAGTAAGGTGAGTAGGGAATTAACAAAATAAGTTCAAATCGACTCACAAAGTACAAACTTAAAAAGCATTATAAATTGAAACCACTAAAGAACTTTTTATATTAGTATACCTTCTTCAACAAACCAATGAGCAAACTTGGAAGATTGGAAGGCATGTGGACTCCATGTCACATCAGCTTTATGATCAGGCTGCTATAACAGCAAAAGCATAATTAATCAACTCAGTAAAATTGTAGTGTAGAAGCAGAAAGCAAAACACGTCCAAACAATTGTATTTTGAGTCAATCAAATTAAGTATTCTCTTTTTCACGAATATCCACCAGTTGTGGTTTATATATTTTTATAACCTCAAGTACAGTAGACATAGTTGAATGAAGATGATAAGTTCAGTTAACGTGTTCTTGACATTACTAGAAGGAAATTCAGTAAGTTCCACAATTAACTCAAAAATACTAGTAGATTTGTCACTGTCTAAGGTTGAAGCATTACCTAGGTATCTCTTTTTCACAAATATCCACAGTTGTGGTTTATCTATTTTTATAACCCCAAAGACACCAGACATAGTTGAATGAAGATGATAAGTTAACACGTTCTTGACATTACTAAAAGGAAATTCAGTAAGTTCCACAATTACCTCAATAATACTAGTAGATTTGTCACTGTCTACTGTTGAAGCATTACCAAAAAGCTTGTATAGGATAGAACTAGAATTGTCTGGATTGAAAGCTCCCACAGCCTCTTTTCCTTTTACTTCAGCATTAAGTTGAGATGCTTCCAAGACTTCTGAAAGGGCAGATCTCTTCCTCAATTGATCACCCGTTCCAATTGTAATGTCGGGAATATCCAAAACTGATGATAAATTTAAAATGTTATCTTTCACATGGTTAATTGAAATATTTAGATTTGTGCTTTGAAGAATCTGTTGATCATTATCCATTTTCTTGGTTAATAATTCTCCTTTATTGTCAGAATTTATACCGAATACATGGTTACCTCCAGTATCACCAGGTGCAGGTTGTCCAGCCTACGCAAGCATCAGGATAAGAAAAAAAAAATGTATTAAAAAAGAGCCAAGAATAACAGCACATATTACAATAAAGCACACTTCATTTGTCAGTGATAAAGTGCATAGCAAGCAAAAGAACTACAGGTCATTTGGTGTCCATGTGCCATGTTTTATAAATAACATTATATGATTTCAAAGATCAGCTAAGTAAAAATGTAGGGAGAAGAAATTAAACTTCTGACGTTAAACTGAGTCCTCAAGTTCTAGGGTTTCAGTCTTTAAGGAGAGAAGTATGTCCGCAGGTAAGAAATAATGCAGTAAAATCCTACAATATCCTCCTTCATATTGTTTCAGTATCAGGAAAAGCAGATGCAGAGCCCTAAACAATGAAGGTAGAGACTATACTTACGTACCTTTCTGGTTATAAAAATTTTGAATATGCTGACATTAAAAATTTCAGCAGAACGTTGTTTTAAACTGTATATCCCAATGCAGTATCTTGTATCCTCTCTTACAATGTTATCAGGGACAATCAAATTACAGATCAGTACTATGCACTCGTCCTTGATTGGATGTTGCTCTATAAAAATCTTGAAATCTCTAAAGTATTTTGTATTTTAACTAACAATTAGATATGAAACCAACATTCAAACTAGATAACATCAAATCAAAATTGGCTGCAATGACAGAATCTAAGTTTTGGTGTCTTGAAACCCCCAGGATGGAAGAAACTAGTGGCTTGAATAAAGCCATCATTCAATTTCAAACTATTTAAGTTTATTAGACAAATGACACTCTTCAGACAGTCAGGACATTTTTATAACCACACTCTAACCATCACTTTGAAATAATAAAGTCCTCAGCGATTTCTAACAGTTTTATACCAGCACAGCAGTTATTGTTGATTAAAATACACAAATTCATCTATGATTCCCATCTCAAAATATCACAAAATAAAGGACTTAGTTCTCAAACAAAAAAAAAAAAACAACTTTCAAACAAAAACAACAAATTCCCTACACAAAGAGATAACATTTAAAAAGGAAGATATCAAAAAAAAATTACAAGTAAAATCAAGTTGAACGCCTGATTCAACAAATCAAGAAATTAATCTTTTCGCTTAACATTTGAAATAAAAGCTTCTAATAATAGCTAGGCTACAAAAGATCACAATAAATATATGAATAAAAAAGGTAAACTAGTTACCTCTGTTGAATGAGTGCTAAGGGGTGTTTTGGTAACAAAATTACGTTCCAGTTTTGTACTTGCAAAACCAGGGGGTACAAGTGGTCTAGCTGCAGAAGGAGCCTGTGAAAGGGAAGAAGATTTTTCATCATTGCTTACAGCTGCTAGAGTCACATGAGGCTCCACAGACTCATTGCTCCTATTAACTAGCCTTTTCTCATCGTCTTCAACAAGTGAAGTTATGTCAAAATCATCGTTATTCTTGTCCAGGTTCAACTTATGCTTATCTTGGAAAGCTTTATGCTGTTCCTTTCTCATCAATTCAAAAGAAGCTGGCAAAAAAGTTGTCATCCATTTAATAAATTATTCACTAAACATGAACTCAAATGACCTTATTACAAAGGTAAGCAGAACTTCTAAAGACATAAATAATGAGAACAAATACTGAAAACCACAATATCTTCTAGAAAAGAACAGTTACCTCTTCTTTTTCTTTCCTCTTCAGCCCTGTCCTCACTCGTATACTCCAAAGAACCAAACGTTTCATCATTATAAGAGTCATTAGTCTCCCGACGTGAGTGAGGTGCCTGGAAAGCATCCAAAGCAAAAACAAGATCAGGCATTGAAGTCAATAAAATTAAATATGATTTCAATATTATTCATGGCATTGCCACAAAAATGATAATCATACTTCAGAGTTAGGAGTTGTTCGAAGTAATCAATGTTGCAATGTAGCCAGCATACAGCTGTCTGACATATAACAACTTCAACTAACCTTGTAAGGGCGTGGAGGATGATACGGCTCACTAGACCGATTTAGCTGGTAGTTGTCATTACCTCGAATTTTGGGAGCAGACAACCCAGGGGTATACCCAGAGGGCCGAGGAAAAGAACCACTACCTAGAAGCCCATCATGCTCGGGACCTTGCCAAGATCTATGGGACTGGTTGCCAAAACGTTTTGAAGAATCTGCAAATAAACACAGATAATGAAATAGATCAAAAGAACCTTTTACAAAAACTTCTACTTCAACACACCAATCAAGAGTCCTAGATATAGGGAAGAAAGTCATCAATCCAAAGAGTTGAACTTTGTAGATCATTAAAGATTCTTCCGTTAAAAAAAAAAAAACAGGATTATTCTTGCTGATCAAGTGTAAAAACCTGAATCCCACTCAGATTGAGAATCACTGTCTTTATCAGACCGTCCAGAAGATCTAGTCTCCCATTTTCCATGGATTCCCCGCGAAAAGCTATCCCCTCTGGTGGGAGGGGATGAACCATAGTCATTACGTCTAAAGCTATGCATTGACAAACCGCCTGAACTTCTCTGCCTATCTTGAGAAACATCTTCAAGTTCACTGTTTTCCAAATAAATAAACAATGGACTTAAGATCACCAACAAAAGCAAGGCATAGCACAATAACTGAAAAGAAAAAATGCAGCACTCCTGCACAAGTTCATTGACTTGCGTCCATCATACGAGTAGAAACAGATGATGCCATAACAAGCTTTACCTTAAAAGCGATTGATCAAATCCACTAGGCAACTCTCTGCATATATCCAATCCACTTAGCGATAACAAAAATTCCCTCGTGTATGAAATTTTTTTCTTCCTGGATCACCACCCACAGATTAGTGTTACAACACGCATCTTAATTTGATTTTGATGGAAAACATGTACAACAAGCAACAAGATTATCAAAGAAGGAAGGTTACTTTGGCAATCCTTGATCAGTAGCCTGATCCAACAAGCTCTGCTTTTCACTTTCAAAGCTCATTTTGTTCTCTCCACCTAAGAATTTCTCTCCACAAAGTTGGTGAAAATAGCCAAATATTTCCAACCAATTTACAAGGCAAAGTATCAACCACAAAGAGCACTAGTCAATAGCCATCATCACCTACACAATTCATAACGCAAGCTCACCCATACGAGAACTCTAACCAAAAACTCTTTTGCTCCCAATACCAAACACGCTAAAAGTAAAAACCCTCAAATATTATTATCCTAGTGTAAGCACGAGGTGAATTCCTGCTTATCCATTGCCCACTTCTACAATCTATGATGTGGAAATCTTCAAAGCCAAGAAAACAAAGAACCCGGAACCAATATACACAGGAAAAATTCCAGTCACTGATCCAACTCAATCAACAAGACCCACTATCCAAAACCCTCCCAAGCTTCCTCCTTTGTGAAAAACTCGCAATACCCATCACGTTACAAGATGAAAACCACTCTCCTCTTCAATGAAATTCGTGAGATATATACATACAGTTCATCACCCAAAAATGATAACGCAGATTCATCGTTAAAAGAAATTCAATTCAAAATTTGTGGAATACCCAAGAAAATTGGCTCCCAGGGAAAACGAAAGGGACCCTAATCATTGAAGGGTTTGGTCCTAATCTAAAGCTCCGCCGTGAAACTAAGAAAAAGAAATGAAAAGAAAAAAAACTAGGGTTTTGGATTTTTACAGAGGACCTGCGTGGATCGAGGGTTATGGAGAAAATCGATCACCGAAAGAGCGTGAAATCGAAATCTCGGTGAGTTATGGCAGTGATGGATCGCAAAGGAGGAAGAGGGAGTGAGCGAGAAGAGAAACAGATTTGAAGTGAGAGAGAGAAAATCGTTACTATTATGGTGTTATAATTATCTACGCCAGGCATTGGATGGGAATGCTTTTTATTTTTATTTTTTTCTACGATGATAAACAAATTGGTAATAATTATAATTAGTGCCTTAATCTCTCTTTCAAAAACATCATTTAATTCTTACTACTTTCTAATAATTATAATTATATATACTGAGTAAATACTGTACGCGGTAAAAGGGATTTTTATCACAGATTATTACATGAATGATAAATTTGTTATTTTTGTATGATACTTATGTTGTAATAAATTTTAATTTAATTCATCTTGTAGAATACTTGTACTTGTTTGGATTGGGATTAATCCCTTTTACTGTATGTATTATTTCTTAGAAGAACGAGGGATAACTAATGTTTTAGTAGAAAATATTTATTTTTATATATTTATTTATTTTTAGTGTATAAAAATTGTATGATGTTTATTTTACACATTTAAAAAAAAAACTGCAAGGACATAATATTTAAGGGGCAATTAATCTTAAAAAAAATATTAAGCAGATGAAATAAGAATTGTATTTTTTTTTTACCTGCAAACGTGTTATTTTTTGTTAGTAAAAAACTTGAATCAACGATGTATTTCTCATTTTCTTCTACTTTTTATTATTTCTCATGTTCTTCTACCTTTTATTATTAAACCGTATGAAATGAGAGATGTAATTTAAAATGATAACTTAGTTATGAATTTAACAAAGTTAAAATTAGTTTGAGTTAGAAAAAAGAAGTAAAATGTATAATTATAACTGTAAATTAATTTTTATTTTTATTTGATACATGTGAATAAAATAAGTTCGTTTTGAGTTAAAAATAATATTTCATGAGAGTTGATAGTTACAAGAATAATGTTTAAAAATAACGTTCGGATTATAACGCTGATCGGTCAATTATTTCAAATTAATATTTATTATTATTAGATAAATTGACCAGTTTTTTAACATATCAGGCTATGTCAATATATAAAATATTATTATTAGCTAATATGTAGTGATTGTCATTCAGACCATATAAAATAAAAAGAAGTTCCAAAAGAGTTTATTAGGCCTCTGGTCCATTCACTAAGAATCCTACTTAGGAAGCCTATGAATACGAATATATGTGTTACTCTCACCCTAAATATTCTATAATACTCGTACCTTTTAACTCACTTTAGCTAAATATTTGTAAGAACCCCTCCCAGGATCGGTGACTAACCTAACTGAATGAAACAAACAAATCCAGATTAAAGGACTAGGTACTGACCGAAGACCCATACCCGGTGATTAAGCAAGGTTAATCGGTTGTACAATAATAATATCTATACAAAAACAATAATTTTTAATTAAATATTATTGATTTGGATAATTTTAAAATAAGGATGTAAATGAGTAATGTGTTTGAAATGATAATTTTCCAAAAAAAAGATGTAATTTCAAGTATGAGTTTGTTATTTTTAATTGTTATTTTTCAAGTATGAGTTGATAGTAGAAGAATAATGTTTGTACTATCATGCTGATCGGTGGATCATTTCAAACTAAATACTTATCATTATTAGATAAACCGAACGACCTCTTGAGATCTCGGTCGATGCCGATCTATGAAAGATTACTAAGAACTAATACATGGCGATTGTCATACAGAACATACAAAAGAAAATATACTAGGTTCACTAGAACTTGGGCTTGTGACCCATTTATTAAGAAACTTACTTAGAAAGCCTATGAATAGGAAGATAATTTTAATATATAAGTTACTCTAATCCTAAATACTCTATAATACTCAAACCGGTTACTCTAATCCTAAATACTCTATAATACTCAAACCGGTTACTCTAATCCTAAATACTCTATAATACTCAAACCGGTAACTAACTTGCGTCGAAATACTTGCAGAACAAATATAGGTTAAAATACTAGATACCGACCGAAGATCTATCAATTAAGCAAGGCTAGCCGACTATGTAGTAAAAATGTCTATACAAAAGGAACAATTTTATTAAAATATTATTGATTTGGGTAATTTTAAAATAAGGATATAAATGAGAAATGTGTTTGGAATGATAATTTCACAAAAATTAAGATGTAATTTCAAGTATGAGTTTATTATTTTTAATTGTTGTTTTTCAAATTATTGTTTTTATGTTGAAGACATTTTTTTGTAAAATAAGTTTAATATTTATTTTTTTTAAATAATTTATAAATTGAGGTTAAAAGTATAATTTTAGTTTTTTTTTCTCAAGGTAAAGTCCAATTTGTAAATATGATTCAGTATTTTTTTTTTTTTAACTTAACAACCTGATTTAACTTTATTTTGGTTAAATTTGAAATTAAAATATTTCAATTTAGGTTTGGTGTAATTGAAGTTAATATTTTGATATAAAATTTTAACAATTCCTTCCTTTTATATATATATATATATATATATATATATTATTGGTTATTTTTTTGGAAAGACCATTGGTTATGATATTAAGTAAGGAAGATTGTATTAGCTAGATTTGACATAAAAATATTCAAAGAGACTTGATTAAGAGTTAGCAACAAAAGCGTCTAAAAATAAGAAAATGTGAGTTTATTTGGTTATGACATAAACATTTACAACATGCATCTCTTGGTTACATAAGGAAGTTGATCAAAGTGACACTTTTAACTTATGGTGATGTTCATGCGCTTGCGAAGAGTCACAAAACTTATTTTTCTTTAATTTCAAATGATTTTTTTTTCTTTTATGGTCATTTATTAAGATGTGTGAGATTCATATAAGGTTAAAAGATAAGGTGAATCAACGTGGTTTGTAATGTTTATTGGTTATTATACTTTAATAACTTTGTTATGTTTGACAATGTCTAAAAGTGAAGTCAGAATACTGTTTTAAAAATTGATTAAAACTGGACACAGAACACAAGTTCAAATACTTTGCAATGATAATCGAGAAAAATATATACAATCAAAACTTACACAGATTTTACTAGTCAAGAGAATTGTTTATCAAAGGTCTTATCAAATATTTCATAATAACAAGAGGTGATAAAACGAAATAATGGTCATCTATTAGAGGTAGTATAAGTTACAATGATTATAACTCACATGCCAATAATATATTAGGGATAAACTGTCACATGTAGTATACTGTATCAACCAAACTTTGTTTAAGTTTCTTGAGCATAAAACACCTACTTAATCACTTACACATACAATAATAAGTCCTAGAATTGTTAAACTAACACAAGATTTTTGGTTACGTGACTTATGTTCACTTATAATAGCATTATAGAAATAAATTGTCATATAGAATCGAAAGATGAGTGTTTATTGATTATACTAAGCACACAAAAGATATTGACACAATTCACATAATAAACAAATATTTATATTATAAATATAGTATTTTATGAGACCTTGATATATTTTTTCTTTTGAGTTTAAATTTTGGAGAGAAAATTATGGTGAAATTCAAGCTTTTGTTTCATAAAGAGGTTATCTACCATAATACTTTATTCTTTCAACAAGATATAATTTCAATAGTTTTTTACATTATCTATATATCTACCATAATACTTTATTCTTTCAGGCAAGATATAATTTCAAACGTGTCATTTCATAATAACAACGAGTTACATTATCTATATTATATATAGAGTAAATTAGTTTAAGACATTTTAAGTTAATTAAAAAAGTTAATCTTAATTTTATAAATTCATGAAAATTTTACTTGTTATATGCTACTTTTAGACTCTATCTTTAATTAATAAAACTTGTTTTTTTTTTCAATAAAACATAAAAAAGAATTTTATCATAAAAAATATTTTTTTGTCTTAAGATTAAACTTAAGATTAACAAAACAGTGCCAAGTGTCATACTTATTTCCAAGAATGATTATTCTTCTAACGTCTCTTGAATTTAATAAATATACTTTTATAATAATATTTTTAAAAAAGTAAATAAATTATTATTAAGTTAAACTCTAAAAAAACAAATGTTGTCAAACTAATCATTAAATTTTTACGTCAGATGTGAAATTCGGAAATTAATTAATTGACCATTGTGATTTGAATCCTTAAACATATATTAAAACGACAACTTTAGTTATATGTAATAAATACAGGGTGCTTCTAATAAAACATGCATAATTAATTCATGATTAAAAATACGTCTTATCTATTACGAGAATAAATAACCTCTAAAACTAAATTAATTTAATATATAAAAAATTAAAAAATAAATTTATTATTAAAAACAAGGCATTCCTACTTTCGAAAATCATGGGATTAATCCCCGAAAAAAAAGTATATTTACTAGTTAAGAAAAAAAAAATCATCACATATGTGTTGCTTTATTCATATAATTATTTAAAGAATACACCATACTTGTCACTTATGTTTATATGTAGGTTTATTGTTGCTGGTTAGTAAGATACGTAACCCCGGTTTCAAAACAAAACTTCTTTAATATTTTTTAAATGATAAAGATTTTACGTAGATAATTATTTTTAATAAAACTTACATAATAAAAAAAATTAAATATGATTTTTTGTATCAGTTAATACATGAGTTAAAGCAAACTTTCATCATCATTATGGAATACACAAATCAAATGTTGGGATCCATTAAAATATACCATTAAAACTGAAAAAGACATATCACATATTAAGTTTGGAACTTATTTAACTACTATATTATAACCCTTTTAAAAAAATTTACGAGTTTATGAAAAAGTCACGTATTTATAAATAAAAGTTACAAATTTGGATATAAAAATTACAAACTCAGAAGAATTGGCACGATGTGAAGTTGTGAAGTTCTTTTTAATTATCAAACTGCAATCCTTTAAGAAAAAGTATCAAACTGTAACACTCAACGTATAATCAAAGCAAACAAAGTGCTTCAAGGGAACTTGTTAAGAAATAAAAAATATTTAATGGAATGAATAACATTTGATACACTCTGATTTCTTTATTATTTACTTTATATTTTAAAATTAGTAAGAAATTTCTTAATTAACTGCCTCTCTTTGTTTTATGAAATATTTATGGACAAAATTAAATTAAATGAAAAAAAAAATACACAGTCATAATAACTTGAAAGGTAACCAAACTATTTGCTTAAGTAAGGTCTTTGCTTTTGTTTTGTGGTAAGCAAAGTTATTGACGCACTGTTGAGCTGGAAACGGTGAAAATAAGAAATAACCAAGGAAGAGAAAGAAAAGTTAATAATAAAAGAAGAAGAAAGTTTTGATCTTTGATTGCGTGAAAATAGATAAAAGAAAAAATAAAAATATATTCCTATTTTTTAATTTCTTGTTTACTTATAAGTGTCATTTTTTAGTATTTTTATATATGAGAAAGTTTGAGTATTTATAGGTTTAAACGTTTTTAAAATAGTAATTATTTGAGAGTTTTTGATCTAAATTTAGGTTGAGTCCTGAGTTAAAGTAAATAATTTGATTTATATTATTGTGAAATTTCAGGTATAAAGGAATGAAGAAAATGAAAGATTGAAAAATTCATGAAGAAAATGAAACATTGAAAATTTCATGAAGAAAATAAATAAAAATTTTAAAATAAAAAAACTAAGCGAAAAGTCACTTAATCTAAGTTCGAAAATGAATTTAAAATGACGATTTTAGGTTTTCTGAAACATATAGACCTAGAGGAACGAGAGCAATCGTCAAGAACGAAAACAATTCATCAATTCTTCTTCTTTGACAATCTTCCTTTTCTTGAGTTGTAGTAACTACCATGAGTAGTAGCTAATTATTGATCTTTGGAATTGAATGTAATCTGTTAAACTCATTTGTATTTTGGTGACTTTTATATATAATATTAAATTTCTACTCAATTGGTATTTTCATCTTGTGCTTAATGATAGATTTCATCGGATCAATATGGTCTTAATTTTTTATTATTGAATTTAACTAGAAAGTACTTTAAGTTGGTGACCTAGATGAAAATACTGAGTATTGATTGCGTATAATCTGTTCTTAATGGTGAGTAATTTACTAAATAACTAAGGGATCAATGTTTAGGATTTTTCTTATGAATTTCATATAAGAGGAATTAGTGTTGTGAATAATTTTTATATGTTCATCAATTGTGAGTAGTTATGAATATTGTATGTTTTTATCAAATCCAAAATATTTGTAAGTAATGTTTTTATCAAATTAAAAATATGAATGAGGGAGATAGATGAAGTTCAATCTCAGAATTGTTCTAAATCTTTTAAACCCTTTTTTAATAATATTCATTTATTTTTTAATTACTCTTTTATGTTTATTGAATCAAATCATCCTAAAAACTATAATTGCTTAATGAATAGTAAAACTTAGATTTATAAACAAAACTGTTTTTTTTATTGACATTTATACTTTACATATTTATATTATTTTTGACTCGTTAATATTAAGCATGTAAAGTAAATTAAAAAATAAATGAATATATTTTTGTGACTATACAAATTTTTGAAAAAATGATCAATTTACTGTGAATTTGATTTTTTTATGACACTTATAGATTTCCGCACATTAAAGTCGATCATTTGTTGAGAATTTAATTAAAAAATATTATTTTTTCGATTTTTATTAAACCAAAAAATATTATTTTTAATCCATTTATCACATATTTTTATTTGATTTATTTTTTTCTCTTCTCTTTTATTTACTTTAATTCTGAATTATTTATTTTTTCTTTTTCTTGCCAAAACACGCTTAGAATAATTATTTCATGTCATGTTTTAACGCGGAAATTTTTAATATGATCTTTAAATTCCTGTATTAATACATTTAAGCGATTTTCTCTGCCAAAACAAAAAAAAAATTGTTTTTTTTTTCATTCACAGACAATAAACTTATTGAACGTTTTTCATCTTATAAATCACGTGTATAGATCAAGTATTTTTTTTTAATGAAATATAAATTTTTGTTATATTTGCAAAAAAAAAAATGTTTATTTTGGATTTATTAGAATTATCAATAGTGAGTAATTTATTTTGGATTTAACTCGTGTAACAAATTCACACGATTAAAAAAGACGCATGAAGTTAGATTAATTATACTTCATTTACGTATTTTCATCTTCTTCTTTTTATATTCTTTTGTGGTATTTAGGATCACACACGCCTATTAATATTTTATCACTATTTCCATGTATCATAATATTCATGTTTTTTTAAACTGACCAAATGCAAGTATGCTTTTATATTTTATAACCCCATTTGCATGTTTATATTTCTTCACAATCTATTTTATGTCCACTATTTCTAAATTTAAGTCAACCCATCTACTAATTATTTGATTAATTAATAAAATACTACTTATTTATATTGTGGAAATGAACAATATAAGTTTTTCAATATCCATAAAAATGAGTTATCTTTTAAACATTTTTCATCCTAAGAGTTATCTTTTAAAATGAGTTATCTTTTATGTAACATTACAACTTTCTATAAAAAAACTAACTTTAGTGATAATTTTATTTTATAAGATATCAATTTATGTAAAAAAAAATAACGAATACAATATACTGTTTTTTAAATGATATTATTATTATTATTTTCTGAAAAATGGTAAAACTAAAATTCACAGTTAGTTTTGGACTCCTTATCCATTCTTAGCCTCTTGCACCTTACACTCACACAAATAAACACAAGTTCCTTTTATAGGCTTTGGTTGGCTAAGATTTTCGATGATCCCACGTTGTTGATGTTCGTAAATAGGATTGAACAGGAGGGGCACTTTTCAAGACTGCTCTCTAAACCCCTTCCAACGCTATCTATTCATAATCAGCTCAGAGTGTGAGCACTGAACAACCACCATGGCCACGGCTCCATCGCTTCTACACTCATCTGCCTCCTCATTTTTCGCTCAATTTCGTGCCTTTCCATTCTCTTCTTCTTCGTCTTCGGTGTTCCCTCATGGAAACAGACATGGGAATGCAGGGGTGCCTGTGAGGGCCTCTGATTCTGGGGTTGTGTTGGTGGAGAAGTCCGATGCAGAGAAGCCCAATAGGCTCAAAACGGCTTACACTGAGAAAATTATTCCCTTGCTCATAGAAGAGTTCTCTTACACCAACAAGCACCAGGTTTTGCGAAGTTTTTGTTTCCTTTGCTTAATGGGCGTGTTGTTAAGATAGTTTGACATTAAAAGTTTGATTCTTTGTTGGTTTGGGTTGATGGGATTCTGCGGGTTTGGTATCATGTGGTGGGACAAATGGGATGGGCGTGTGTTAAGCTGCTTTGGATTTATGGGGGGTTACTACGAAGTTTTCATTTGTTTTTGTTGTTTTATTTTAGTTTTCATGATTTAGGGTTGATGGGGTTTACAACTCTGGTCTCACACAGTTGGGAAATTAAGGTTAGGCATGATAACTTGTTTTGGGTACATGGGGTTTCATGGTGAAATTTCAGTTTTCTTTGGGGGTTGATTAGGGGGAATAATGGTGTGTTTGGTGTGGAAAGAAGACTAGGGAGGAGAGAAGTTGAATTTGAATTGAAGAGAAAATGGTAGGGAAGAAAGAGTTCAAATTTGTGTGTATAACAAGTCTTTGTTTTTTCTCATTAACTAAATGTAAGAAAATGTATCTTTATCAGCCCTTTCTTTCTTTATACTATTTTCTCTCCCAAATATACCATAAGTTTCAATGTAATATACTGTGAAAGATGAAAAGGAGGCATGATCATTTGGTTTTCCTTCAATTTTTGCAATGTTGGGTTTTATCTTCATTTCAGGTGCCTAAAATTGAGAAGATTGTGGTTAACTGTGGTATTGGAGACGCTGCACAAAATTCAAAGGGTTTGGACGCGGCAATAACTGATCTAGCAATGATCACAGGGCAGAGACCTGTGAAGACTCGGGCAAGGGCTTCTCTTGCCACCTTTAAGATCAGGGAAGGTCAACCGCTTGGGATTGCTGTGACACTAAGAGGAAACGTGAGCATGTTGTAGCATTCCATTTATATTGTCTAATGAATACCGTTGATTGGCATGTGATGTTTTAATGAATTTGTTAACCCTTTTTCCCACGAGTCTAGATGTTTTCCTATTGTAGATGATATTTAGATCAATTTGAGTATCTTGATGTTATTGGCTTCTGGTACTGAGCTACTACACTGCTGATACAATGTCTTCGTATAAGGAACCTTGAGTTCTGCTGATATACGGCTGGAAATTTATTTTGAAATGTCAATTTTTAAGTTGTCCATTATCTGCAGCTAAGGATCTTTTGAAGCTTTTTAACATCCCTTGAGAGAAAGAGGAATAGAATGAGGTGTAAGTATTGAATTGGAATGAAGTTCCATCGAGATTTATATGATTATGAAAGGGTATTATTTATTTACCGAGGCATATTTATTTGATCTGGTAAGTCCGTATCAGTTCTGAACATTGGTAATGGATACATGGCCAACAATAGAACTTGAGAAGTTAAAATAATCTTTGGCAAATGTGCGGATTCCATACTGATAAATCTGGTGCTGTTAGTTAACTTGGTCTTCTCTGCTGCTGGGGATTGTATATGCCTTTTGGCATCCCTTAAGAGAAATAGGTATAGAATGAAGTTTGGAAATTGCAATATGGTTTTAATAGAGAATTATATGATTATGAAAGAATTTCATTTATTTACTAGGGCATATTCGTTTGGTCTGGGAAGTTAGTAGTAGTTCTGAATGGTGGTAATCAATTGGTGGCCAACTTAAGAACTTGAGAAGTTAAAAATAATCTATGGGAAAAGTGTGGATTCATACTCGACACTAAAAGGTAACCTAGAACATAGTTGCTATTTAGGTTTGGAATATATGCTTTCATTTTGCAAATTGGCAATATTCTTTGTTGACTATGCTCCCCATCAATTAGAGATTATCTTGTAACAGAAAATGTTTACCTAGAAAACATTATTCTCCACCTATAAGAACAGAAGGTAACATTATTCTCAGATATCCTGAACTTGTTTCTTTAGAATCCAAAAGTTAAATTAAATTTTGGCCTTTTCTTTTGTTCTGGATGTGTGTGTTTATGATGAACCAAAGTTGTTTTATTTTGGATAGCTACACTAGCCATTATTGTTTAATTTTCATTGTCACTTCAATAAAAAGTGTTCTAAACCGGAATTTGCTGAATGAACTATCTACGTGTTTGAAAACATATTTTACCACCCAAAATTCATATCTAGGATGTAAAAATCTGAAAAACTACAAGTCATTAACTCAGATATGTGTATCATAATCCATTCCATAAACGCAATGGTTTCTGATGTCATGCAATATATGCAAATTTGATATGTATCCGAACTTACATTACAGTTCTCCATTGAATCCTAATTCTGATTTATACATTACAGTCCTTCAGTATTTTTTACATAGCTGAAATTTGATTTTTGACAGGTTATGTACTCATTCCTAGACCGAGTCATCAACTTGGGACTTCCTAGGACAAGAGATTTCCAAGGTGTGAACCCCAACAGCTTTGATGGGCATGGAAACTACAGCATTGGGGTAAAGGACCAGGGTGTATTCCCAGAGATCAGAGCTGATGTTATTGGCAAGCCTAGGGGAATGGACATCTGCATCACCACAACAGCTAATACTGATAAAGAAGCTCAAAGATTGTTGGCTCTTATGGGTATGCCCTTCAGAGAGGGAAGTGGTCCTGCTGCAGCAGCAGGACGGAAAAAGAAGCTTAAGTCTCATCATTTTGATTCAAAAAGGGGAGGAAGAGGAAGGAAGTGACATAGTTTTGATGCAAAATCTTAGGACTAAAGTAAGTTTGGGGAGCAGAAGAGACTGTGTTGTATTCCTTGTTTCATTCAGATGCAATGTTCATATGTTACTGATTCTTTTTGTATGAAGCATTTCCATGCTTCAAACTATGTCTATGAAAGCTTATGCTTTCTAATGGATTTCCATTTATTTCCTGATTATTTGGTTCACTCCATTGTTGCTTTAGGTTTTGTTTGGTTGGGGGAGTGGATTTGAGAAGATGGATTTGAAGGGATTTGAGTGGATTATGTAGGGATGAAAAGGTTGTTTGGATTAAGGGATGAATGGTAAGATTTGAAGGGATTTGAGGAGATGAATTATGAAAGTTTGGGAATGATTTGACATATGTTATAGATTTGTTTTTATTTTTTTAATTGATATATTTCTGAAAATACTAATTAACCCTTGTAAAATAAGATGGTAAAAAATTAAAATGAATTAGATTAAATTGATTTTAATATAAAAAATATTACTAAAATTATTTAAAACATATCTTCTAAATTATTTAAAATTAAACATAAATCTTAAATAATGCAATAAAATCACAAATTTATTATTCTATTAAAATATACAATTTAGTATAAATTATAATTAACTGAAATATGTAAAAAAAAATTCTTACAATCTAAACTATTATTTTTTATTGAAATTTATTGTTGCTTTTATAAGTATAAATTATTTTTACATTTTACCTAAATTGAAACTTTTAAAGTTATTAGTCTAAATAAAAATAGTTTGCAATGTTTTTCAAATTTATTTTTTTATTAATTCTCTTACTTAAAAATTTAAATATTTTTTTACTATATTTTTAAGAGATTAAATACAAATTTTTTGAATTCTTATTTTATTTCTATAAAAATATTAATAAGTTATAATAAAAAGTATATAAATAGTCTACTTAAATTGACTAAAACAAATGAAAGATGTACTTAAATTTAAAATAAATAATATTAATAGATAACATTTAATTAAAAGTAATTATTCAAAATTAAATACTGATATTAACATATACATGATATCATTAAATGTTATATATGTTTACAAGGGTATTTGGTAATTTCTACCTCATTTATAAGGGCTATTTTGTAATTTCAAGTTTCATCCCTTCAAATCTCTTCATGTTAGTGAAGATGTCATCCTACAAATCCATCCTCATCTATCCTCTCAAATTAGGTCAATCAAACAGGCTTCATCCCTTCAAATCCATCATCTTGAACAATAAATCTTCTTAAATCAGTTAAACCACACAGACACTTAGTGTGCATTTGGTTCTCTATTTATTTAGTCTACAATTAACAATACTCCATAGCTAGTCTATAGAGGCATAAATACTTGTCAGAATTTTCTATTACATTTAAAATAACCATTATAAAAGTTAAAAACTTTACCATTTACAACACTGTTAAGATTTTTATATTGTTCATATAATTGATTTAACTTGATTGAATTTGCCATTAGTTATAAAGAGAACAGTTAAATCCACAAAGGGGTTCAAATTGTTAGTTGATCTCACTTTCTATTTTCCTTTGTTGATTAAAAATATAAAAATCATGCAATATTAATAAAAATAAAGATATAAAATGTTGACTTTAATAATTATTTTAAACTTGGTCAGACACGTTGATTGAACATTAAAAATTAATTAACTAGTATTCATTGAATTAGAACTTGGTCAGACATGTTGATTGATTGATTGCACTGAATCAATGATATAGAACTAGGAGGGGTTGGACCATAAATGTAGAATTAGTATGACCCAACCAAATTTTTGTTTCGAAGTGAATCAGTGTCTGATATACTTTTTTGAAATCTTAGAGGTATAGTGTTTTTCTAAACAAAAAATTAAAGTATAAAATTTATAAGCTATAATTTATTTGAATTTTTCATTATAAACTTTTTTGTGATTTAATAAATTGCATATTTTTAGAAACAATTTAGTAACATTAGTATATAAAGTATTTACCTAATTAACATTAGTTTAATTAAGTCTTTAGTCTATAAAATTTGAAAATAAATCTGTTTTATTTTTTCAAATAAAAAAATAATTTTAATCCCCATTATTTCAGAAATTATGTATTTAATTTTTAAAGATTGATAACATTATTATAAGAGATGACATGACTTTTTCAATTTTAATCTCGTACTTTTTTGTTTGTGTATGAAAATTGTAAAAACTAAAATATTTTTAAGTTAAAAAAAACAATTTTATCCTAAATTTTATACGCTAAAATCATAATTAAATGGATAACATAGCACCCAAACATTTGGACCTAAGAGGGTTTTAATACCAAATCCGATATTCGAAACAACTCTCTATAAAACCCAATGATCTCTCCCTGTTTCTGATTTATCATACTTCATTTGTTGTTTTCTTCATCAGTTTTTGTGCAGCCATGGCGTTTCCCTATATGGAAGCAGTTGTCGGTGAGCTCTTTCTTCACTCTCTATTACCCCCCCTTCTGCATTTTTCCCCTTTTCTTCCCTCTCTCTTATTTTCCACACTCAAAACCATTTCTTTCGGCTACTGGGTCATGTTATTGTAAATCAAGTTTCTTTCTTTTCCCTTGTAATTTGATTTGGGTTTCTCGTGAATTTGCCATTTTTTGAGTTCATCGTGTAATTTGACCCTTTTATTGGATTGAGATAATGCGTTAATTGAAAGTGCTGTGGTTATTCACTTGAGGGTTGAGTCCCAGCCCCCTCTTTTACTTGCACTAGCATTGCCCTTTGCCACTATGCATATGTGTTTTTGTTATTTTCTGTATGTAGTTTTATTTGAAAATTGAAACCCCTTTGGTTTTTACCATTAACCAGTTTTGGGGAGATAAGAATAATGTCGATAGACATTGTGCTTCCTTTTCTATGTAGTTAATTATAACTTGAGATGAAGAAACAAAGGACAAAGTAGGGTTTTAAATGATGTTGTGGTGGTCAAGGATGTGTTATGGAGAGCCCAGATGGACTTGCAGCATCTGAGACTTCAGTATATTTAACTGCAATTATTTGTACTAGATAGCTTCAAACAAACTTTAGGATTAAAAGTATGATTATTTTTTACTATCTTGTATTGTTTTCATGTATTTGGCGGTATTCCATTGCTTAACCTTCAAAAATTGAAAATAAAATGTAGGATATAAATGTTCCTGGTTTTCTTCTGATCTATTTTCAGGGTTTATGATATTAATGTATATATTTGAAACTTACTTGGATGTGCGGCAACATAAGGCCCTCAAACTTCCAACTCTTCCAAAGACTTTAGAAGGGGTTATCAGCCAAGAGAAATTTGAGAAATCAAGAGCCTATAGTCTTGATAAAAGGTTTGTTTCTTTTTGTTCATGTGAATTTCTTTCATTAGATAATGATATCTTACCCTCGAACAAGAATTTTTCTGATATTTTTTTTTTCGTAATTTTGTATTTGTTATTGTGTCTTATTAGCATTCTTACACATGACTTTTATTTTCACTTGTCCAGCAACTTCCATTTTATTCACGAGTTGGTAACAATAGTGACAGACTCTACAATTTTGTACTTTGGAGTATTGCCCTGGTTTTGGAAGGTGAGAATTTGGTGTGGTGTTTATGAAGTACAGCTTCTTCTTGGCCATTGTAAAATTTATATCTATTGCTTGCAGAAATCAGGAGAATACGTGACAACAGTTGGTCTCAATGCGGAGAATGAAATACTGCATACTCTTGCCTTTTTAGCTGGTTTGATGATTTGGTCACAGGTATGCTTTCGATACTTCTTTTATTGCTAGGGCATAAAGTATTTTTTGGGTTTATTGTGCATAATTGAGCCCATCAGTTTTACTCCACATTCAACTTTACCAAGATAAACTCGGATATTTTGTTTTTTGTTTTTTCTCTTTATGATATCATGTGCTGAAACATTATTTTTCGGAATAAGATTTTCTTTTTTATTCCTTTTTTAGTTTTGGCAGATCATGGATGCTAGCTTTTTGATGTTTCTGATATATGTGCATTTGAATTATTATCAATCTTATCGTCTACATTTTAATAAAATCTATTATGCACTTTTACCTTTTCTGCAGATAACTGATTTGCCTTTTTCTCTGTACTCAACTTTTGTGATTGAGGCCCGTCATGGTTTTAATAAGGTTCATATTCTTCCTTCAAATTAAATCATCTATGTATTCTTTCATTGGCATTTTTCACACCTGACTATGTAAGTTTCTGTTGCAAAATTTATACATGCTTGTATCCTTACATTTATATGATCTTTATACAGCAAACACCGTGGTTATTCTTTAGGGACATGGTTAAAGGAATTTTCCTTGCTGTAATAATTGGTCCACCTATTGTGTCTGCAATCATTGTAATAGTACAGGTAAATCTTCTGCTATTCAAAATAATCATTCCTTGAAAACTTAGCTTGATGTTTTGGATTTTCTAGTTGTTCCTAATTTCGAGATATTTTGGGGTGTGTTATTTACTACATTATGTTTTATACTCTTTCTATCGTTTCGTTTGCTGTGATGGATAGATGGACTCATTGTTTTCTATTGATACATTGATTTTAATTTTTGCAGAAAGGAGGACCATACTTAGCCATCTATCTTTGGGCGTTTACATTTGGGCTTTCTATTGTGATGATGACTCTTTATCCAGTACTAATAGCTCCACTCTTCAACAAGTTCACTCCTGTAAGAATTTCTCATCATACAATATTTTAGAAGTATATATGTACCATGTTTTTTCATTTTAATTTTGGGATAGTTACGTTGAATTATTCTGAGGTTAGTGCTAATTACACTTGGACTCTCCTCTGTTGGGGATTGGGGGGATGACATGGAGGATTTGGGAGAGGTCAAGCTGATGGTGGTGGGTGCAGGCAGTGATGGTAGGGAGATGGGTTGATTTAGAGCATGTCTTTGATAAGGAACAGTCTGTGTTGACTTTGGGAGAGGCATCCTAGATGAAGGGCGCAGTAGTCTTTTGTTTTATGTTTTAATTTTGCTAAAACTAGAACAAAGAAATTGAAATTACGGGCATGTTTAGTGCCATTAATGCTTTTCACAAACAAATAAATGCTGGGTTAAAGCTCTCATCATAATTAACACATTAATGTAGTTGGGTTGGGGGTAATTGTTGCTAGTGCAAATTGAAGCGGAGATCAATATAATTTTTTTGCATTTTCAAATCACACTTTATATCTTTACTTTGTTCTCATGATATTCTGGTTACTAGCTTCCAGATGGTCCACTCAGGGAGAAAATCGAGAAACTTGCTTCCTCCCTCAACTTTCCGTTAAGGAAATTGTTTGTTGTTGATGGATCCACAAGATCAAGTCACAGCAATGTAAGGAAATATTGAACTCCTGTAATATCAAAAACCAATTGATACCCTTCTTGCGATGATGCACATGTACTATGATCTCAAATAGATTCGTTAACTTTAATTTATATTTTCCATCACACCTGCCTGAGGTCCAGTAAGTCTTATTTTTTCTTGTGTCATGCAAGCGGAGGATTCAATTTTTTTATTTTTATTTTTATTTTTTATTTTTTATTTTTTTTGTAGTTTGTCAATCATCATGACTTTTTTTATAAAATGCTAATCCTTTTGATTTTCTTATGTTGTTTGTTTGTTTGCTTTTATTCTTTTCTTGGCCTAGATGTTAAAAAAAGTGTAGTTGTCTTTTTATCTGTTTTTTAATCCCTTGGGATGGTTATACTTTAGCCGTCATATGTAGTCACAATCACAATCACATTTTTTTTTAATACACGATAAACTATTATGACAAACTTTTTTGTGTCGCCATATATTGAAAAAGGGTCTTGAATAATGGCTTCCATGATTGGCTTTTTTGAACCTTGTTTATGAAAGTTAGGTGCCTTCCCAGTTTTGTGCTCATTTTTGTTAATATATTTGGTATGGCATTGTTATGAACATTGCACCTTTCCTTGCAGCTCAAATTTGAAATGGGAGATCATGCCTTTGTATTCTAGTACATTTATTTCTTTTAACTGAGTTTTATATGGGCGCTGATCAATCAAAGCTGAATAGCAGTAGGAATAGCTTACAAATACAGAGCACTGTATGCAGAAGGCAGTCATGTCCTCAGAATTTTTATTGCATGCTCAAAAATTGTCATACGTCTGTTGATGGAATTACAGGATTGTATTGGATGTCAGTCTATTGTTTTTGTGATTTTTTCAATATTGAGTTGCTTAGGGTATAATTTCTTGGAAAACCTCATGATGATGGCTTATAAGGGATGCTGTTTATTTTTGTATTTTGTAGAATTTTGAGTTGGATGTGATCACACTTTGTAATTTGCATAACCTTTCTTAATTTCTTATGTCATAAAAAATAAAGTATAGTAAATAATCTTTCACAGTTTTTTATCTTCAGTTTGTAAATTTGCTTGAAGTAATTTAATTCTAAATATATATTGCAGGCCTATATGTATGGATTCTTCAAGAACAAAAGGATTGTGCTCTATGACACATTAATTCAACAGGTTAGGAATTACTAATAACTGTAGAAAGTTATTTTATCTTTCAGGATGTTTTATAGCTCGACTTTTAGCCTTTTAGAAAAGCTTTCTTTGTATAAAATTCTTACTCCTATGTTTTCTCAAGCTGCACATTAAAAAATAATCTTGAGTGAATCTTTGCAATTCTCGCTCTCCCATTGTAAAATTCCTATTTTAAAGGCCATGTTCAAATTGATTGAGATGTCTGAATTTATTCCACAATTAACTAGAAGCTTTTTTCCCCTGATTTAATGAATATAGCCTGTAATGGCTGTCTTGCCTATTACTTTCTGATATATTTCTTATATGTACTGCTTCTCTTTAAAGTTTAAAATGTTGGAGTTATGTACTATGCAGCTATCTAAGTATCACAAAGGGGAAATTTTTTAATATACATGTGGTTTTTTCCAGGTAGTGGTTGTGATTCCAAAATTATTTGACTGTCTCCATATTTACTGGCTCACGTGATGAAAAATTAATGTTGGCATTTTCTGCATAAATGAATGCTCCTTTGCAATCATTTGATTTTACTTTCAACTTTTAGTGGCATTAATATATTTGAGTAGTTTATGGTGAGTGTCCATATTAAGCTCTCAATTTAGGAATTGTGGTTGAGTGATCCTTACATTATAAAATGGTGTTATTCAGTGCAAAAATGATGAAGAAATTGTTGCTGTTATTGCTCATGAGTTGGGACACTGGAAGCTCAACCATACTGTGTATACGTTCGTTACAATGCAGGTTTGTTTAATAGCATTACTGAACTGAAATTGAATACTTGATTACCTCTGTTTTTTTAATCAAAAGAAAGAATTCTATTGCTTCACTATAGATGTTGTAATTCTAACCAATTTAGCACTACAACCTTTACCAATCATATATGCAGTATTTTTAATACAATTAAAAGATAAAAGAAATACAAAAGTGAGAGGGCCTAACCAAAACCCACTAAGAAAGTCTGTACTGTGGGAAACCGTATCTATCTCTACAAAAATCAGAGTTTATACAAGGAGGCTCTCCATCCCACCAAGTAAAAATTAAAGTTCTAAGACCATAGGCAGCTAAACTATCCATTTCATGCTTTAATTGAATCCCAACATAACTTAACCATATGTGCTTCATTTACAGCCCTAATAGATCTCAGCCCCAGACCACGTTCATGATATTCAGAGCACAACTTATCCCAAGCAACAGTGGCTACATTGACCTTTAAAATATCACCAGTCGAAATAAAATTCCTAAACTAGGTTTCCAGCAGACTAAGCAGCAGTTTTGGCCATCTATGTATTTGAAAACTATAGAAAAGCATACTATAAACAACTGGTTTAACAAAGAAAGACTCTCCCCATGTATGACAGCAATGAGCCTTTCCATGTGGCAACCTTAGCTTCAACTCTTCAACAATAGGCATATCAAATGAACCTTCTTAGGTTTCCCTTTGAACATAGGTACGCCAAGTTAAACAAAAGGCGAATAACCTTGCTGAAACCCTATACGATCTCTGATTCTGCTAATTTTCTGCCTTGAAAAAGTGCTATGATAGAACTTAGACTTAGTAGTATTAACCCGCTGTCTTACTATATTGTTCAAGCACATGCGTTATGTTAGATTCCTCATAATGCATCTACAGAAGATCATTATATCATCATCATATAGAGCATGTGTACCAAAAATTAGATTTTGATCCCGTAATTCTCAACACCTTTCCTTCTTGTGCCAGTTTAGTAATATTTCTTCCTAACGCCTCTTCTGCTTGGCAAAACAGGAGAGGTGATAAACAATCTATTTGTCGCACACCTCTAGAGCATGGCTCTGTTTTAATCACATATGATAATGGAATGCTTGTGTGGTCCAATTTGTGAAACCATAAAGCACAACATCACTTAGAACTTACTGTTGCATTTGGTGTTGTAACTGTAAATGATGTATATGGCAACGGAATACTCTGCTCTAAACTTGTAAATTCAATGAAATCGTCCTCTTTTATGCGATACCTTTAGAAAATCAAAGGCATGCTTTGATTGGATTATCTTAAACTTAAATTTATTAAAGGGTAAAGTAAACTTTCCTTCTCAAATAGATGCTTAAATTAAGCTTTCTCAAGCATTAAATGCTTCACTACACTTCCTTCCAATGAGAGATGAAATATATTTCAATTTGGTCCAATTTAATGAAAATGAGCTTGTTGGGGATATTTTTCTTTCTGCAATTTGAAGTGTTGCTTAAAGCTTTTGAGCTTCTTATTATCGATTTTAGGCAAATTGATGTTTTGATTGCCCTGTTTGTCTGGAACTTCAAAACTAACCACTGATAATGCTGGTGTCATAAAGAGAAAAAAAAAAATGTCGTAATAGGCTCATTCACATTAAATTATATTGAAATTTAATGCGTTAATTTTTTGCGGGAGGGGATACTATTTTTAAAATAGAAGGAATGGAAGTGTAAAAGGGGAGTGTAAATTGCTATTTGTGCTCTGTTTCTATCAAATGCTTTGCTTGCTTGTGTTTTTCATCATGTCAAATAGAATTAAATATTTAATGGAGAAGGTATTGTGATATTTCTCCGAGTTTATGTTTAGTGCTTTGATATATTGTTGCAGATTCTTACACTTCTGCAATTTGGAGGATATACACTGGTGCGGAATTCAACTGATCTGTTTCGAAGTTTTGGGTTCGATACGGAACCAGTCCTCATTGGGCTCATCTTATTCCAGGTACATTTCAAAATTGTTGTCTTTTCACCTAAAATATTGCTTGCTTGATGTTGATTGGATGTACATCTTTCTGCAGCATACATACAATCAATTTTTTGCACCAATGATTGGATAATATTTGTTTCCTTTAAGATAATCTGTGTGGTACATATTCAATTAACATGATATACTAAATGTTTAAACATTCAAAATAGTTAATGCTAAATGGAATATGTATTTGAGATGATGCCTTCTGTTCGTTAGCCATCCTTTTATAGCAATTACGAATTCAATCTACAATGTGGTGGGTGGCTTAAATATAACCGTTAAGTTTGCTCTTTGGCTTGCTTACCATCTCATGGTAATATAAAAGTTGTGCTTTTCTTTGTATCAAGGAGAACTGAAATTGAATATTTGTTTATTTGCTTCGGATGTTGGGGCCTTGGAGCAAGAAGCCCTTGAATTTGAAGATCAAAAGATGACAAATGAATCACTATTTTCTTTTAAATATTTTTTTTCTTGACTTGTATAATTTTAGTCCCTGCCCTGTGTTCCTGGTCCATCCCTACCGTGGGTTTTAGCTGTATTGAATGTTCAATTGTTTTAATTCAGAGTTTTTTTACCATTGCATTGGCCATTCAATCATCTCAAAATGTCCATGTAAGGAGCATAATCTGTTGTATGATACAAATCTACATAGCCAAAGGTTATGCTAGAATAGGAGGCATCCAAGATTGGGCTTTGGGAACCTTGTTTAGTTACTAACTTTTAAACTCATTTAGCTTTACCCTCTCAGATATCCCCTTCTACTGGTAAAAAATAAGAGGCCCCTTTGAATTCTTTACATCACAGCCATTGAGTAGCTTTAAAACACTGGTGTAATGAAGCCACTGGGGGTGTTGTTTATGTAGTTTGCAGAAGTCGTAAGTTGGAGCCTTCATGCCATTATTCTTTCTATAGCGTCATGAAAGATTTTATTTACAAAGCACTTAACATACTTTGACCTGGATTTATTTGCAGCATACTGTAATCCCACTTCAGCAATTGGTCAGCTTTGGTCTGAACCTTGTCAGCCGATCATTTGAATTTCAGGTTACTTTCCTTTTCTTCTTCTTTCTTCTCTCCTTTGTGGTGAATATGGATTAGAGGAAAATATATGTGTATTTTGTTTACATATTGTCATTTCCACCTACCCTTTTTAACTCCAACTGAGACTGAGCGTAGACTTGATCTCCCATGTTTTCTGCTGTCTGTCTCTTTTGACTTTGTTTATGTGTAACATCCTATGCAGGCTGATGCCTTTGCTAAGAATCTTGGATATGCATCCGAATTACGATCTGGTCTTGTGAAACTACAGGTGACATTTTATTGTATCTTGCCTACTATTATTTTCCTAGTTTGAAATGGGTTTGCTTGGATAAATTTTTGAGTAAGTACTTGTTGTTAAATCGAATTTAACTTTTCTTTTAAGTAAAAATCAACTTATGCAGAGACCCTGTTTAGACCATAAGCATTTATAAAAGTAGAAAATTAGGAAAAACGATTAAGCTTCTTTCATAAACTAAATTAGCTTATGCATGGATTAATTTGTAAAAATTTTCTCATTAACTTCTTCAAAAACTAATTTTAACTTGTGCACAAGCTAATGTTAATTTCTGAAAAAAGTTAATTTATTTTTTCCTTTTTATTTTCTTCTCTTATAAGCTTTAACGGAGAAATTTATTTAAACATGGCCAAAAGCTGATAAGCATAAGTTAATTCTAACTTCAAAAAGTTTGTTTTGTTTTTAAAATTTTTGTTTGCTGTGTGGATGTATTTTGAATTTTCACTTGTGTTCTTCATCTTTGTTATGTGTAAGAGGTAGTTTTGTTGCTGATCATGGAACTAAACTCCTTTTATGGCTGCATTTTCAGGAGGAGAATCTTTCAGCTATGAATACAGATCCGTGGTTCTCTGCTTATCACTATTCTCATCCTCCCCTTGTTGAAAGATTGGCTGCGCTGGACGAACCAGACAAGAAGAAAGACTGAAAGCAGCAACTTACAGATGAAGAGCAGCAAACTTTGGTTGTACTGTAACCTGCAATGATTGAGTACTATAGCTGTAATATGTTAACGGTGACATGTTTGTGTAGCTTAGGTTTCAGTTTCAATGATCATGTTTTGGTTCAGGATGCAAGTAGATGAACACCAAATCGCTTAGATAAGATAGTAAGAGCGAAGGGAAATAGGGAAATGTTTTGGTCCATTTCATTACTGATGAACATCATTTTTTTTTTCATACGACATTTAAAATGTTGACCTTTTGGTGATGGTAGAGTAAAATACCTTCTTTATCTTAATAGATGATTGAATTCTTATAAAAAACTATTTTACAAAATTCTTTCTAGAATTGTGGTAAGTCTGTTTTTTATTTTAAAAATTCAATTTTTTGATATCTTTACTTTTATAATATGGGGAAAGATTGTTTTAGTCTTTTTAATTTTAAACACGGTTGAAGATTTTGTGATGTGTTTGATGAATTATAAGTTGTTTGGACAATGATTTGTTTATATTTTTTTTTATTTTTCAACGTTTTTGTCACGTCTTTGTGCTTTTGTACAGTGCAAAATTGAAAACTTTTTTTTTAGAATTAATCTGACCATGAACCTAAATTTTAAATTTAAAGGATAAAAAAGAGATTCGTTCTAATCAACTTTGAAATATATTTAAATATTTAAATTAGTCTTATCATAAGTAGGCTTCAAAAGAACAACTTTTGTTCAATCTTTTTGCTACTCAAGAATAATTTATATCCAATTTTTAGTATTTAGAAATGAAATGCAAATTTTATTTGCGTTCTTGAAAATGATTAGTTAGAGAAATTATTGCTTACTACTTAAATTTGTATAGGAAATCGTGAAAATGTTACTGTTTTTTTAATAAACTATAAAGAATGTAATATTTAATTTTTTAGATTAAAAGGATGATGTAATTTGAATATCTTGTAACGGCTATATAAAATTGTAGTGTGTTTTCAAGAGTGAATATCTTTCAACGATTATATTATTATTATTCTTATTATTATCATTATTATTATTATTATTATTTATACTTACCAGAAAGAGTCTATATTATTATTTAATCTATTCAAACATAAAAAAAATGTCAACTTGTGATATAATTTTCTCCTGCTAACTATCTTACTTTAACAGAATGGTTGAAAAATAAAAAATATGAAAAAACAAAATAAACTCATTAGTCTTATTTACATTTGTAAATCCACAGAAACCAATGATAGATAACAACATTATTATAATTTTATCAATTATTAAATGAAGATTTGAAATGATGAACATTAAAACAATTTGAGGATTAAGTGTGAGTAATTAAAGTTAAAGAAGCCAAAACTGTAGCTGGCTAAACAAAACTAAAGCTGCAATCAAGTCATAAACATGCAACCTATGATTGGATAATTATAAAAACTACAAATGTGGATCACATACATTGTATAACAAACCTCAAAGTTAATTATGAATTGTATTATTAATTAAGTTATCAAAGTGTTTCCTTAAACTCATCCCATTAGTTTAAAGAGTTATTATTATATGTATAAAATAATTATCTTACTATGATGTGACTATTTTTTTTGTTTTCTTGGTGTTGAATTGTGAGAGTACTTTTTCCAGTGGGAGAAGTGTACAACTGTGAAAGTGTGGACCATAACTAAAGAACTCAACTTCCTCCTTTATTCCCTAATCCATAACAATTCAACCTCCTTATCTACTTCCCTTTTAATTCTATAATTTCAACCATGTACTTTAACTTTTAATGTTTCACAAATTCAACCAAAAACACCTACCCCACTAATCTTCTTCTCCCTTTTTCTTCCAAAACTATTATGTTTTCCACCAATCCAATTCATTACACTTTAACTAGCCATTCAACTCAGTTATGACAATATCATTCAAACATATTTTTAATCTAAGTAAAATTACTAAATTTTTATTTTGATTTCTCCTATGTATGATATTAATTAGTGTTTCATATGTTGAACAAAATACTAAATGGCCATTTTAAGTGACATATATATTCTTCAACTCAACTAGTGTTTCATATGTTGAACAAAAATCGTACACTAAAATTCATATTTTTTTAAGAGCTAAAAATAGTTATTTCAAAGGAATAAAAAATGATTCTTTTATAGAATCGAATAAAATAAAAACATTCTGAACGTTCAATCAAATAAAATTTTACTTTTATTGAAGTTAAAAATATATAAATTTATAAAATGCTTAAAATTTAATTAAGTCAACATTTTAACATATCATTTAATAAAATAAGAAATCAGTTTAAATATTTCACTTAAACTTAAAAACACTTAAAAAGACTAATACTTTGTATCCAACAAATCAAAGTGATAATTTAGATGGAAGTGGAAGAAGTAATCACATATTGTTAATTGAGAAGATAAGAGTGAGAAAACATGTTCTTAAAGAAAGGCCAACTGTCACAGGACAAAGAAATTGGCTTTTCACAATGCGTGCTGCATTATGCTGTCTGTCTCAATGCTTTATTTTACTACAATTTTGTGGCTTTGTCAGGACACATTGCCTTTTAATATTTACATTCTAAACATTCTTCCCTGTTTTCTATTTTGTAGTGCAAGCACAACAAGTTTTTATAACTATTTTTTTTCAATATATAAAAAAAATACCAATTTTTTTATATATATATATATATATATATATATATATATATATATATATATATATTAAAGTTTTATTTATTTAATAAAAACTGATGTTATTTTTATTTTAGTACTGTTTTTTGTCTTTTTAATATGTAAAGAAAATTTTGCACACATGTATTGGCGTCTGAATTTCCATTAATAATAATAATAAGTTGTTTTCATGCAGTGAATCCTTCAGTTTCTTGATGCAATCATGCATGCTTAGCAGAAAAGAAAGCTCAAAAAGTGTTATTCTTACTGCCAAAGTTATATGTACTCTGATTATCCTTTTCCTAATGTTACAATTGTTCCACGTTTTATAGTAATTACACAGGGAATAGTGTAATTTCAACAATTTTTTAAATATTAATTTCTTTTTATTTTTTTGCTAATATATGGTCATTTACTTCATGTTAGAAATTTGCAAACTTGTAAGAAGACTAATGATACAAGGGATTATGCAGGAAAAATGTTAAACAAACTTTTTATCTTTAATGTTTTTTTCATCTATAGTTCTATTTTTGATAACATAATATTATTCAATAAAAATTCAACTTCAAATATCAACAACTTATTTCATTGGTACATGTTAAAAAATTTGATAGATTAATATCTTTTTTTCTGATACCATTTTATATTTTTAAGGAAAGTAAAAGTTAAACGTTTTTATAAGATTCAAATATAATTTTTCTCAAATGAACTAACTTTTGAGAAATACAATTAATTTAATAAAAGCCAGAAAAGAAATCACTGAACAAAAAATAAACTACAAAAGTATGTTTTATTTTTGTTTTTAAAGTACCTTAAAGTCTAAATTAGATACCTTAAACCGAGTTGTGTGGAACAGTACCGGAACGGAACTCGAATTCAACGATTTCGACCGTTAATCTTCTGTTAGTGTTTCTTTCATTTTCTTGTACTTTTCTTCGGACTTTGTCAATTTGTAGGAGCCTTCTTCCTCCTGTCCACATATGTTGAATGATTAATCCATGATGTTAATCATAAATATAACAATATTATTTATTATATTAAGAAAATAAACATAGTTACTATTATATAGACTATTTACCATCCTTTTATAAAATTGCTTCACCTAAACTAAACAAGATAAGTCAAACCACAGAACACTTCATCAATTAATGTATTTGGAGTATTTAATAACGTCATTGTATATTAAATGTTCTTATTTAATTTTTTTTTTTTGACAAGTTGATTGATTGATTATTATTTTTTTATTAATTGAGTAAAATATTAAATACATGTCTTTTAAGAGAAATATTCAAGATACCTATCCTCCTACCAAAACTAAGTTGAATAGGATGTGTTAAATACAAGTACTTCTTATCTCTTATTTACATAAATATGTCCTTTATTGTTATCAAAGATAGAAAAAAATTATTGTTTTATTGTAATGGGCAAAATCTTCACAGAAATATATAAATTTGAGATTAAAATAAGAAGAATTATTTAGAAAACTATACACAACCATTACTCTATTTCAGTGGAGCACAAACATATGTAACCTGTATTTTTCATATAATATTAAAAAAAAAGTCCGAAACGAATATAACGTTCCTCTTGTTATTATTATTATTATTATATTATTATTTTATTATTATTATTGTATGATAAAGAAAACAAAAACAAAAGGATACACAACCAACATGAACCCTTTTCTCAACACTCTTTGCTGGCTTCATCACTCAACCTTTTCTGTCTTTCTCTCTCTATTACACACTTCCTTTCATGGTGCTAAATTTTCTATTGATCACTTTATTGCAACGCCACATTCTGTTTTCTTTCTCTCTTCTTCCCCTTCATCCAAAGCATTGATTTTTCTCTCTTCACTTCACCCCCACCGTCGGGAAATCCTCTCTTAACTCAATTTTCCGGCCAAGCAAATGCTACCCACTTCCTAGAACCTCGCCGTGTGCCGGAAAGTTCAATCTTTTCTTACTTTTCCGGCAACCCATTGTCCTCTTTACTCTGCAGCAATGTCCATCTTCGACGGAGCTTTCATGAACACTCAACTTTCCAAGCACACTTCTATCTTCGGGCTCCGTCTCTGGGTCGTGATCGGAATCCTCATCGGCGTCTTCATCGTCTTCACCCTCTTCCTCCTCTCCCTCTGCCTAGTATCTCGTCGGAACCGCCGCCGCTCCGTCACCGGCTATAAGGTCGCCGGATCCGCCGAAGCGGCGAAGGAAATCCATACGATAGTGCACCTTCCTGGGCCCCACATGCTCCGGCCGGCGGCGAAGGCGCCGGAGATCCAGGTGGAGATGGGGAAGGGGGAACACCGGGTGGTTGTGCATTGCGATAGGGTTTCAAGTGAGGAGAGTAAGGGAACGGTGGGGAGTGGGTGCGAAACGACTTCGTCTTTTGGAAGTGGGAGTGTTGGTGGGCTTGGGCTTGGGCCTGAAGTTTCTCATCTTGGGTGGGGGAGGTGGTACACTCTGAGGGAGCTTGAAGATGCCACTGGAGGGTTGTGTCCGGAAAACGTGGTTGGTGAAGGTGGCTATGGCATTGTCTATCATGGGGTGCTCAATGATGGTACCAAAATTGCTGTCAAGAACCTCTTGAATAACAAGTATGTCTTTTTCTTTAGTTTAATTTTTATGCTTAATTGGAAATTTTCATGAATATGACCTCTACTCTTAACTATAAATTTTCATAAATATGGCTTATAAGGTAGTTATTGTACAAAAAAAACCAACATGGCCTCATACTGGGTATGCAAAAAGTTTCCTGATTGAACTCATGATCAGCTGATGATCAAGGTCTAACTGGGCAATTTCTGTAAAAGTCAATAAATTTTTCATATAATAAGTTGAGTTTAACAGGCATACAGAGTCATTGTAAAAAAGATTACTTAAATCAGTCAGAAATTATTGTCCATATGATTTTTGTTATAGAAGTTAATCAACTTTTGTATACATGATAATTTGTTAATAAATGACAGTGTAGAAGACTTTTATTTATTGTAACATGATAGGTTTGCTTTTATTCAGTCTTGAATAGTCATTTTTGCAAGTTTGATGCTTTGGTTGGATGTTGGTTTGGTCTTCAGAAATCTCAGGAAAAATTAATTGTCTATTTTATTTGTGTGTATTGATGTCATTTTTTTCTGGTGAGTCTGTATCCTACGGATGGATGTGTGAGCTGGCTTTTCTTGATTTGGTTCACATGATGAAATTTTCGTTTGTGATTTTTCAACCCTGTGTTGCCTGTTGATGTTGTGAATCTGGGGAAGGACAAAAACAAATGATTTGTTTTTTTGTCGTGTCCTATTTGGTTTCAAACAAGTTTAATAAAATTTTGCTTGAAAATACTACTTGTATTCAATTGTCTCTATTATAATTGAAATGATTTAGACATGCTGTTCGTTATTCTCTTCAATGATTGTCCTGGTGGCAACCAACCAGCCATATTTATCCTCGCCAATGATACCAGCTTTTTGCTGTAGGCCAGTTTTTGCTTCTTTTACTTTAACTAGTGTTTCTACTTTTTAACTTTTATTTTGTTGTTATCCTTGTCTGGTTTGCTAGAAGTTATCTTCAACTGAGTCACTCGTGTGAAGAAAAGAATAATTGTTCTTTTGATCTCCTTGTTCCTACCAAATTGATTAATATTTCATTTGTTGGAGTTTTGTACTTCTAATGTATTTTATTAATAGACTTTCAGTCTCTCTCTCATGTTTGATTGATTATTTCATGTTTCTATCTTGTGATTCCATAGTCCTGGTCTTGTGCTTGTCTTTCTCTTAAAAACCAGCAATTCATGTTTAACTTATTTTCAGGGGCCAAGCTGAGAAAGAATTTAAAGTAGAAGTAGAAGCTATTGGTCGAGTGCGACACAAAAATCTTGTTCGGTTGCTTGGATACTGTGTTGAGGGAGCCTACAGGTATCAATATCTTCTCTTACAGTCTAAAGAAAAATAAAATTGATGCTATAAATTCTGTTTGGTTTGATGAGGTGTGAGATTTGATTTGTGGTGTTTTTTTCACAGGATGCTTGTTTATGAATACGTAGACAATGGTAATCTAGAACAATGGTTGCATGGGGATGTCGGACCTGTAAGCCCTTTGACATGGAACATACGCATGAACATTATATTGGGAACTGCAAGAGGGTACCATATTTGTTGTTAATCTTCTTAGATTGGAATCAATGACGAGGTTTGATTGTTTTGATCACGTGCTTTTGTTTATCTTTTCAGATTGGCCTATCTTCATGAGGGTCTTGAACCAAAAGTTGTCCACCGAGATGTGAAATCAAGCAACATACTCATTGATCGCCAATGGAACTCCAAGGTTTCTGATTTTGGGCTTGCCAAGCTTTTGTGTTCTGAGAATAGTTATGTCACAACTCGAGTGATGGGGACATTTGGGTTAGTATTATTAAACCGAACATTTTCCTATCTTTTACCAAATTATAACTAGTTTCAGTTCCTGTATGATTATTGTAGTCAAAAGATAGTGACTCTCTCCCTTTTCTCTTTCTTTCGGTAGTTATGTTGCACCAGAATATGCCTGCACTGGAATGCTGACTGAGAAGAGTGATATTTATAGCTTTGGAATCCTTATCATGGAGATAATAACTGGAAGAAGTCCTGTTGATTATGGTAGACCACAAGGAGAGGTTAGATGCCATCACCATAAAAGACAACTGCTAACATATTTGTCATCTTCTCTCTTTTTTTGGCTGATTATGCATGTTGGAACAATTGTAGGTTAATTTAATAGAATGGTTGAAGACTATGGTTGGAAATAGAAAATCTGAGGAAGTAGTTGATCCCAAGCTCCCTGAGATGCCATCTTCAAAGGCTCTAAAACGTGCTTTGTTGATTGCTCTTCGGTGTGTTGATCCTGATGCAACAAAGAGGCCAAAAATGGGACATGTGATCCACATGCTTGAGGCAGATGACATGTTATTCCACAATGTATGTTCTTTTTATCTTCTTAATTTTACCTTATACTTTATTGGACTAAAACAAATCAATGTCATTCAACATGCTACCTTTCTCTTTCCTATCTTAGGAACGCAAAACTGATGGAGAGTCTTCCCGTTCCTATCAAAATGAGCATAAGGATTCAACTTTGGACAAGAAAACAGATGATGTCACTGATCAAAGTGAAGATGCTAGTAGTATTAGAAATCATGAACAGGCCACTAGATGGAGATGATAACAAGCAGATAATTAAATAGAACTACGTGCTTATTTTTTGGTCTCTATTAATAGTTTGTCAATTCTTATGTCTAGCTCAATTTAAAAGATGAAAGATGTATTCCCCCTTTTTTTTCATTGTTGCATAAGTTTCCAGTGTTGTTATCCACCCCAATTTGGGATTCATTTTCAAGTGTATACTCTGATTCGTTGTTATAAAGTACAAAATTTATGACCTATCTGTTCACAGGACAATGTTAGATAAGCATTAAAAGTACTTTCAATAAAATTGAGTTAGTTTCCTTCAGCTCATGCATTTTGGCTTTTAGTAATCATCTTGGTCCCATCATAAGATGGTTGGATTGTTTAGCATATTGAGTGCAATTGGTGGCCCAGTTTAATATGCTTCTTGAGCAGCAGACCCACCATCCAGCTATTCTGAAAGATGCAATTAGATTATACGATCATTGCCAACTTCCCATTGTTGGATGCTTGTGGGAAATGGACCTTTTCTCATTGCCGGCTAACCATTATGAAATATCAACTTTTGTCTGCTACTTTTTGTTTTTTTGGCTTATAGATTACTCCATTGTACAACCAAGCAATGAAATAGTAGCACAAGGAAGAAGTCTTCTGGGATTTGATTATAGACTTAGGCTCTTCTATCCAAACTAATAGAAAATTTGTCCATGGAAACTCGCCTGCACATATGAGATAATTCTTGTCTATCATTGCATATTTGCATTCTCCAATCTTTTGTTAGTGTCTTGTACTACACCAACTCGTGTAATGAACCACTTTACCCTTTTTGTTGGACCATCTTTTACACCAAACTTCTAAGTTCAAACATATTGATTAGGCCATTACAACCTTTGGCCACCTAGCTTGATCATGTGCATTTCCTCTCTTTAAGCGCATCATAAGCGTTTTTGTAGGTCTGGAGAACCTTCTTCCAAGATGGTCTGCTGCTAATAGCGTCCCACCATGCACTCACATGCTTCCTTTCTCTAACCATAAACCCTTTTCCCATTTCATTCATCAAATGAAAAGTGAATGGAAGATGGTTAAGATCAGCAAGACTGAAGAAATCCCCTGCCAAGTACTTTGTCTGGGATAGCCTCTTCTCATAAATGTCAAGCACTTTTTCAATCTTTTCTTCATTCTCTGCAATAGCCTTTGGGTCTGATGGTTCACCAGTTAGCACAGAAGCAAAATACATTTTGATCAAGTTGTAGATTGGTGGAGTATAGTTATGAGCTTCAACTTCAAGCCATTGCTCCACAAGACCTCTCTCTTCTATGGTATTCCCCAACAGATTAGTCCCTTGATTTTTGTATTTTTCTGCAAAATACCTAAGTATTGCCCTTGATTCTGCACAATCAAGTGAATTAATTAAGGTCATTTATGTTATATTACAAGCTATATAAACAAAATATGAAACTAGGTAAAGGGACTAACCATAAAGAACATAATCCCCATCTTCAACAACAGGAAGCAATCCAAAGGGCTGCAAACAACAACCAACAAACATTAAACAGATTGAAAATAAATAATTAAAATAAAAACCAGAATATTTTCTGGTAAGTCTTAAAATCACACACACATATATATATATATAGATATATAGTATGCTGAAAATTGCATGAAGAAAGAAAGAATGCCTGCAACTTAAGATACTCAGGCTGCTTGTGCTCTCCCTTAAAGCCATCAACATGCCTTAAAAATATTACTAAAAATATTTTTTTTAATAAAGATAACATTATAGAAATGTTATTAATGTAAATATTTTGCAACATTTCAAAAAAATGTTTCTAAACTTTTTATTTTCAAATAAAATAAAATATCTGTTCTTAATGAACTAGATAAGATTTAATAGACTGAAATTATGTTTGCTAATACTAATTTCCATCATAACCTAAACTTATTGAGAGAATTTTTACTATGAATAAAAGTTATCTAGTATTTTTGTTTTCCGGAATATGTATATGCATTATTTTGATCATATTACTAATTTATATAATCTCCAATACCAAATAATATAAAAAATGTAATGAAAACAAATTAGGATCCATCAATTTAATTAAATCTTTCCTGATATCTTTTCACCATACTTTAAAAATTCATGGAAGTCATATCCTTGTTATTAATGGCACTAAAAAAATATTAATCAGGCTTGCTTATGTGACATTAAACACATGAGGGCAAGCGTGCTATTGATTATGCACTTAAAATATTATTTTTGTAAGATTAGATTGAATTAATAAAGAATTTAAGAAAAAGATGAAGCAAAATAATTATTTGACAAAAGTAGAAGTAGTTGAGCAACAAGAATGGTGATGATGTTATATAGTTTCTATATGCTGGACATGCCTTTACGTGTTATAGTTCTATGAATATTAAACCATCAATTTGAATTGTGTGTGTGACATTTTTCTTAAACTCTTGGAAGAACATGTTCTCTCACACGTGCTTTATAGAGTTGCTTCTTCATTTGGCACTAAAGTAGAACACTTAAACACAGTTTTATAAAGTTTCTTGTAATCAAACCCTATCTGTTTCTAAGCAATGCCTTCAAGAAACTACTATTCATCATCATTTTTCATATAATAAAAGAAAACACGAGAATGAGAAAATAACATGACGTGTTCTTGATCTCTTTTTACTTTTTTTATGGGAAAAAGGTTCGTGCTGCATACCTAACCCTAATTCAGTTCATTGGCAACTATTTATGCTTATCTTTAAAGCCATACCAAGTTTTGGAAAATTAGTGATTGGGTTGGCTTAAATGTTCCAAATTAAGGTTTTTTTTTTCTACTCACCTTTGCTTAGAGATTCAAACTAGGAGACAACCTTATTAAGAGGAAGAAGGAATATTTTTTCAGAGAACACTTTTGTTTGGTAAGGGATCATTATGTTTGTGGACAAAGATGACCTACAAGAGTGTTTGTTTCTGGAAAAATATGTAGAATGGGATAACATTTCCCAATAAGGGATTGTTACTGAAAATTTGTTATCTTAGAAGATAAGAATTTGTTTCTTAAGGACTTTTTGTTGATGAATAAAGGTAAAGTTCGTATGTTGAAAGAATGAGAAATATGCATGTACATAGAAGGTGAGTTGATGAATGATAAAGGGGTTTAACACTCAATGAAGTTATTTTAAATCGTCAATAAAACTAAAGGTCGATTAATAATTATTTTAAGGTTTTGGGAAATTTGTAATTTACTAATTATTCTTTGTGATCGTTAAATGTCATTTTGATAATCACTCCATTAGTTATTGGATTCCAGGCTGTGTCAACTTATTTAGTAATGTCAAATTAAAAATATTTTAAGAAATCACATGAAAGTAAATTGAAAAATTAACAATTTGTCAATGTTTTTTCAAACTATAGATTGACTTAATTTGGCTAAATTTAACATTCTATTTATTCAAATCACTTACTCTTTTTATATTTTGCTTGGATATTTTTTTTTATTCAGAAGTCAATCCGAATCATACTACGAATTACCTTAGCCTAAAGTGTATACAATTATATTTTTAAGAATAAAAATATCTGGAGTATTAATAATATTATTGACAAATTTTTTTTGAATAAATTAAAAATATTTCTTGAAATTTATATTTTTTTTTTCAAAATTTAAGAGATTAAAACACATGTAAAAGCAAAAATAGAAGGTATTAAATATATGATAATTTCAAACGTTAGAATGTTATATTCTCTGAAATTTCCATGCATGGTTTATGAATCACTTGATAGGTATATTATACCACTTTCTATAATATCCTTTCTCAGTCTATAATTCAATGACCATATTATGAGATTTCTCAGCAACAAAAGACTTCCACAAAAAATCACTTTTTTCCCTTCTCAATTCTATAAACTCAGAAACACTAACAAAATAAAAATAATATATATATATATATATATATATATATATATATATATATATAATTGTATAGATCGTAGAGACTTTTTTTTCTCTTTTGTGACTTTGAGAAAATTTTACGCGTCGATCTTTGTTTTTCTAATTTTCATTGGTATCTTTAAACGGTTTTTTTATATTTAAATAAATATTTGATATTTAGAATGTTAAAGTGCTAATTTCAAAACATATCTTATATTAGATAAGGTCTAAAATCAAGCAAAAATATTGGTTATGATAGACTGACTATATTGTTACGATTTTTAAAATTAATTCTACCAATTTAAATAGATTTTAAAATACTTAATTAACATTAATTGTAGTTAACCCTAATTATTATTTTAGGTGTTTGACAGATATACACCGAGTACATCTCCGTTATATGCAATAAAAAAATCATAACATTATTAAAAAAATTTAAAAGTGTCTATTATCTTTATTCTTTTAAACTTATTGCTGTTAATTTAAAATGGGTTCAATTATTTTACATAAAAAATGTTAGCTTTTAAGATAATTGATAATTTAAGAGTCACAAACCAATACCTAATTAACTTACATTTGTAATAATTGAATCTACATAAAAACAAATGTAAGCATAATTTTTCCACCTTCCCTTTAATCTTCTTCGGACGCCAGCTAAGAGACAAAGTTTATGATTATGCCATCTGCCTAATCAGTGATAGTTTTTAGATAATCATGTTTTAAATATGAATTATTCACATTTTGTTACTCATAAGATCCAAATCATACCTTAAAATAAAGAAACTAAACCTAATTCCACTAGACCGGAACAAATGAATGATATCTATTTTGGGGGTTGTTTATTAAGAAGGAAGAAAGAAATTAAAATTGTATGGTTTAAGTTACAAGTGGTGTGAGTAAAAAACTAAGCAATGATGTAACAGAGAGATGTGAGCCATACCAACATTAAGGTTATAATTATAACCTAAAAAATAGAAAAGTGTTTATGGAGTGGACCCTACTATCATATGTTTCTCACCACCATTTCATTGGGCTTAGCACACTGGTTTGGAAAAATGTTTTTAAAATTTTTATATCAAATTTTTTTAATAATAAAACAAGCTTACAAAATCTAATGATATGATGTAATTTTGAACTCTTTATAATTAAAAACTAAATATATTCCCCCTTTCAAAAGCTAACTTTTTATTTTCTACCTAAATAATAAAAGATAATATTTTATAGTAAGAAAGTAAGTTATATATTAAATATTAAAAAAACAACATTACGTTGAAAACGAATTATTACATCATAAATCTTGATTGACGAAAAAAAAGGAAATACTTTTGTATAAATGATGTACGCGTTTTAACAATAAAAAGACTTTTCCTCGATATTCAGTGTGGAAGTGGCAATGTATAAGAACCGTTGGATTAACATGAACCGTACAATTAGAGCCGTTGGGATGAATCATGTTGCAGCTAAGCTCGCCAAATTTGAATGCTACAGCCGACAATTATTTTTAATTATAATTAAATAAACATCATATGTGACTCCAAAATAAAAAATATTAAATTAACGAAAGTGAATAAAATATTCTTAGAAAGATAAGATTATGTGATATTTTATAGTCAGCATAAAACAATTTTATACTTAATTAACATAAAAAATTAAAAGAAAGTGTATGAAAGAGTATTAAGATCGAAATTTTGACTGAAAAAAATTTTTCCTCAACAAAAAAGATGTTCAGAAAAAGTGGACAAGCACCAACAATATGGTACCACGTGTCCAATATTTAATGCTAACTGGGTAGCTTTATCATCACCTCCCTTCATCGTCTACCACAAACAAACATTGATTCGAACACGCTCAAACTCTATCAAAGGAACAAACCCAAATCAACAACCCAACCCTAATCGTCTTTTCTCGATCTGATCCTTTCCCAGGTGCCTTCTCCCATCCTCTGATCCTCTCTCTTAACATATTTCTCAATCAAAGTTTCGATCTTTTAATTTTGGGTAAATCTCTTGAAGAGGAATCTCCTCCACCCATTTTTTTTTAGTCTTTTAGTTGAAAATATTTAGAATTGGTTAAGTTTTTAGGTTTGATTGTTTTCTGGCTCCTTGATCTATGCTGTTTGGTGAGGTTCAGATGATTTATTTGTTTGTTTATTTATTTTTAACTTTTTAGTTTTTGTTAAAATTAGCAACATTTTCCCTTTGAGATTTATTGATATGGCTACATCCGTCACGTGTGTGGAGGGAGTGGTGGGTTAGGTACAGTGAAATTTTTAGCTTTCTTGGTTTGGGAAAAGGGGGGTGGGGGATTTTTATTTGAGAGTAAAATTGTAGGAAAATGGAACAATAGAAGAGGGAAGAATTTTGATTGGTCTTAGATTTTTTTTTTTTAATTTCCCTTTTTTCTGTTTTCTCTACTCTGTTTTCTTAGGGATATATTGGCATGTTATATATTAATTTCTGATTCCCTTATGCTATTTTTTTTTTCAAGATGGTAAGAAAAGGAGCATAAGTGAAAATTTCTGAAACTGGAATTTTTTTTTCTTCAATTTTCGGCACTTTTTCCTTTGTCTTCCTTTGTAGCTATAATTTTTTTAGCATTAGTTTGTCAAACTTACCTCACACCTTATTAAAGCTCGGATTTAACAGCAAAGTAAGTACATATCATAATAATAGCCTAATTAGAAGGGGAAGGGGAAGAAGCAGTGTTTGCAGTGGCTAATGGAGGGTAGTTGTTTGACATTAAGCATGCCAGTGTTATCATATAAAAATATTTGTATCTGCCCTCTTCCTTGTCCTTTTTAATACCACTTTAGAATTAAAACATAATATTCAGGCACAGAAATACTAAACTTATTGGATAAACAACATTTAGTGTACTGCTTCTTGTGTGACTGATTAGTGACGATAGATTTTGACTTTCTTTTCTCATCAATGTTGTATCTTACTACTTCCAATTTTTTTTGTTGCAGTAAAAGTTCTAAATGAGTCGCGCACAGGATGCAAACCGATCATTCTTCCCTTTTGGAAATCCTTTTAGGATGATATCCCCTAAAAGCCCTAAAATATCTTCTCAGCTTTTGTTAGTATTACAAGCTTTTGAAGCAACTTTGGAAGAGAGGCTGAAAAAGCTTATTCCCGAGAGCAAGGATGAGATCCTTAGCCTGTCTTGGATGACTTTGGCGATGCGGGCACTTTCTGAGAGTTATAATGACATTAAAACTCTCATAACAGATATTGAGCTGCCTGTTAATGATTGGGATGAGAAATGGATAGATGTGTACTTTGACATTAGCGTGAAGTTGCTGGATATATGCATTGCATTCAGCTCTGAATTATCACGAATGAGTCAGGGCCATCTTTTACTTCAGTGTGCGTTGCACAATTTAGGTTCCTCCTCTTCAGAGCAGTATGACCGGGCACGTTCTTCACTTGATGGTTGGAAACAGCATATTGATTCAGGAAACCCTAGGATTGAGAAATGTAGAAGCATTTTGGACGGTCTTCTGGGATCACTTGATCTTCCTAAGGTTAAAAAATCTGCAAAAGGGAAGGTTTTGATGCAAGCTATGTATGGAGTCAAGGTGCTGACAGTATTTGTTTGCAGTGTGCTTGCTGCAGCTTTTTCAGGCTCTACAGAGAATACGGTGGATTTTGACGTGGCTGAGTTATATTCTTGGGCCCCATCCTTTAAAAGGTTGCAAGATGTTGTAAATGAGGAAATTAGGGGTAGATTTTCAAGTGGAAGATTCACTGTATTGAATGAGTTGGAATCTGTTGATTCCTCTGTAAAGGAATTATATCCTATTATCCAGGGTGTTGGAGATCCCATCAAGATGGAATCACTTGCGAATATTGTCGAGGAATTGGGCAAATCAACAGAGAAGCTTTCACAAGGACTAGATCTTCTTGCAAAGGAAGTCGATAGCTTTTTCCAAGTGGTCTTGACTGGTCGTGATGCCTTGTTATCTAGTCTGAGATCAGGTGCTACTGTAATTCATGGCAACATGGGGGGTAACAGGAATGCACAGATAGTCAGTTGAATTTGTTGCAACCTAACTCTGGTATACACAGATGGATCTAGGTATTTGGTTTTCTTTTTTATGATTGATGGTGCTCAATCATGTTTGGCATATTGTATAGATGTTAGAATGATTAGTAGTTTATACGGCTATATTATTGTTCTGAAATGTATATTTCTGATGGTCTGTGTAATGTTACATAGTAAAATATATACAACGAAGTTACTTGTGCTCACAAAAGTTTGTAATTTGCAGCCCTGTGATTCTTTCTATTCATTTGTTCATGAAATGTCTTTTTCCATTATCTGAGTGAATTTAAAAAGAAGCTTAAAATGCGGTTGCTTATTTGGAGGGATATGGAAGGGGAATGAAACCTCTGGTGTCTTTTCATGTTGACTGGGAAGAACTTTTGTCCTCAAACTTGATGAACTGATTATCTGAGGGCAATTGACAGATTATTATTCTGTGATTGCATAATTGAATATAATCTGTATTAGCATGTTAGTACACATTCCAAAATGTCTAAATGTCAGAGACAGAAAAAGAACTGGGATTATATATGAAGATCATCAGAAGTCTCACGTTCGGTTGAACATGGGTTTACCAGCTGGTGAGTTATATTTCTACACTGTACATTCAACTTGCTATTTCATAGATTGGTTTGTGCGCTTTCTTCGACTCCCTCCTCTAGGACTCAACTTATTTACGTCCACTTTCTTTGAATTTCTTTTGGTTGTTCAAGACTTAACTCTCAATATTGAATAGTGTACTATAATGGTCTATATCTCTCTCACAAAGCTTATCTTAACAACTTTATTGAATATCATCGGATGCAGAAAATTGTTGAGTATTGCATGTTATTTAGCATATTGCATGTTTTTTTTCATCTGATATTTTGAAACTCACAGATCAGTTGCAGTACCTTCATATCGAGGTGCGACATCTGATTCTGATCTCCTGACACCTTAAAACAGAACTTCTTGCAAGTGAGTGTAAGTTGGGCAATAATTTGCTGCCTTGCGTTACTTCTTGTTGAGATCTGTGGAAATTGAGTTGGTTTTGTGATCTGAAAACTGAATTGAATTTTTGCTAGAGCATACACTCAATTTCATATCAACTCAGAGCTGAAGTGACAGCTTTGCAAGCTCTGTTGAAGGGGTCTTGGGTGGATAATATGTTTCATCATAAGCCCCTCAGAAGGCGAGGTGGTAAAGAAATCGAAGGTGTGAACCGCTTTACTTAATTAATATGATGAGAGAGTTCTACTGGCTCTGTTGAAGAATGCAGAGAGAAAGGTTTTTCAAGATGATCTATTGTAGATAGAAAATGGAGAACTGAGCTATTCGAGTTCTCTAGAGGTCTCATTGTGAACGAGCCACAAAAGCCAAGCTGAAATACGACAGACCCTTTCCAACTGAAAGGTTGTGACTTTAGGGCCTGTATGACTTAGTTTTATTTTTTAGTTTATATAAACAGTTTTAATAATCAATTTTTTAGAGAATAGTTTGAGAATAAGTTGGAAAACAACTTGTTTAACAAATTAGTTTTCAGAATACTGCTTTATAAACTAAAAATGCAAAACTTCGTTTCGTAGTAACTCCTTTTGGTTAATAATTTTCTAAGTTAAATGGAAGATTTTAAATGTTTTTTTTTTCTTAAATATGAATTTGATGCTTGAAACTGTGTTATTTTAACTAGTCGATTTGAAAATAATATGTTCTTTTTATTCAACAAATAAATGTAACTTTAGTCTGCACCAAGTATGCATCACATGTTATTTATGTTTTTTAAGGACTATAAACAAAAAAGAACAATTCATATATATTTGAAAATTCACTGTTCAAGTCCGTAACCTATTCATCTCTGCCTTTAATTGTTATTATCTAAAACCGCATAATCTAAAACTTTATTGCCGTATAATCTAAAATTTCATTTTTATCCTTTTAGAATAGGTTTGTATTATGGATTGTAATTTTTGGAATACAATTTTTTTTTTATTCTAAATTGTATATTGTGAAATATAAAAATATTTTTATGAAATGTATAATTTGGAATGTATATTTTTGAATTTTTAAAAGTTTTGATATTTTATTTGAATTAATTTTGAAAACAATTAATTTATTTTAAAGAGTTATTTTTGTATTTTGAATATAAATAATTTTTTTAATAAAGCAATATTTATTTAAAGTAAAAATAATAAATAACGATAATATCTTATATATTAATAATCAAAAGTTTTGGACAATGGCATTACTAAATTTAAAAATACAAAATCTAAGTTAATTGAAAAATCCAAGACCTATAACTATCTATTGTGCCAAATAATATGGCATAAATAACTCTATCATTTGTGGCACCATAGGTTAATTGTGTAATGCAATTGAGTTTTGTCTTATGTTGGAGTATTTTTTTTCATATGTCGATAATCAATTATGTGTTACACAATGTCCATAACCAATTGTGTTTTACAAAATGATATGCTAATCAATGTTATATATATATTTTTTTAAATTGTACATCCAATTAGACACAACAAATAAGTATAAATGACGAATTTTTATAAGTGGTATATGATGCACTTCTTGTGCATCTCACATAGTCAATTTAGTCTAATATAAGTTCCATGATATTGGCTTAACTTTGTGGTGATGTCACCAAACTTTATTCTAAACAACTCAAGCAACAATGATTATACTAATGTGAAATCCAACATCATATATGAACAAGATTGCCCCACAATAGAGAGATGAAACAATAGCGATACATCGTAAGAGTGATGGTTATCTCATTAACAGAGGTAAAAATTGTGTTGGTTTTGGGATGTTACATTTCAAACAAAGACTGATACAATACATTTATCAATGGTCTCATGATTAACATTATACAATGGCAACAACTTTGGAAATCTCAAACTTACTTAGCTTGCATATGTGAGAGATCAACTTTAGTTCTCGTTTTCAGCAATGACATATTACCAGGTCCCTCAGGAAATCCATATTACTAGGTTCCTTAGGAAATCCTACTTTCTCATCGTGTCTTGTAGCAACAGGTGTAACACATTACTATCAATGACAACGACAACTTATTTCTTAACCCTTCTACATAGCTTTTACTTGTGATAATTGTTTGATGATAGTTTTTACAATATCTTTGTTAATAATAATAATAAACAATGAATATTTTTTTTAAATTAATAAATAATTTTAGATTATACATTTTAGAATGTATTTTTGAATTTGGAAAGTGAAATGCATAAATATTTTCTAGATTGTATATTCTAGAAAAAATATATTTCTAATATATATATATATATATATATATATATATATATATATATATATATATATATATATATATATATATATATATATATATATATTTGAATTGTGTATTTTGAAATATATTTCAAATTATATTAATTTTTTCCTAAAATGAGGATTATTGGTTTAATGCATTTGTTTGAAAATATATATTTATTTTTATAATGAATTTATTTTCTTAAAATAATGGAGTTAAGGATGTGAGATGGTATCGTCGTAGTCTTTAAGAGACAAAATCTTTGACATAATCTCTAAATATAAAAGTAAATTATTTTTAAATATTATAACTTAATATAAAAAATTGCAATTTATTATCACATTCATCGTCAAAAATTATAACTTAACAATTAAATAGTCTCACGGATAAAATTTTCCTTCGTTTAAGGCTTTCTGTTTTTTATTTTAAACTCTTTCCGTATTACGAAAATAATAAAAGAGCTTTTTATATTTACAATATATACATCGTAATTATAGTAAGATAATATTTATTGATTAATAATAAAGAAATACTTTTACAGTAACATGTACGCGTTTTTTAAAACCAAAAACTTTTTTTCCTTAATATTTCAGTGTGGAACTGAGAATGCACAAGAACCGTTCGATTAAAATTTGGAAAGCGAAAGATGAACCGTACGCTTATGGCCGTTGATACGAATGATGTTGCAGAGCTAAGCTCGCGGAATTTGAATGCTACTACTGACAATTACTTTAAATACTAATAAATAAACATTAAATGAACTCGGAATTTTAATTGTTCAGAGTTTCTCGTTGATGCATAAAATAATTTTAATATACAATTTTGCTGAAAATTTTCTATTCGGGTCAACAAAAAAATCTCTTAGAAGAAAGGTCGGCAAGGCACCAACAATATGATGCCACGTGTCCAATATTCACATAATCTGATGCCAAACTGGGTAGCTTTATCATCACCTCCCTCACCATCTACCACAAATTCACGCAGCGCAGACCCTATCGAAGGAACAAACCCAAATCAACAACCCAACCCTAATCGTCGTTTTCGGTCTGATCCTTTCCCAGGTGCGTTCTTTCACCCTCTGATCCTCTCTCTTAACTTATTTCTCAATCAAAGTTTGGATCTCATAATTTTTCTTGTAAATCTCTTGAAAAAGAACTCCCCACCCAATTTTTTTGTCTTTTAGTTGAAAATATGAGATTTGGCTTAGTTTTTCGCTTTTGTTGGTTTTTTAGTTCGTCGATCTTTGGTTTTTGGTGAGGTTCAGACGATTTATCTATTTTTTTTTAATTTTTTAGTTTTTATTGAAAATAACAAAAAATTCCTTTTCAGATTTATTGGTATGGATATATACCTCATGTGTGTTGAGGGAGTGATGGGAAGATATTGTGTGAAATTTTTAGCTTTCTTGATTTGGGAAAAGGGGGATGATAATTTTTATTTGCGAGCAAAACTTCTGGAAAATGGAACTGTAGAAGATGCTAGAATTTTGATTGGTCTCAGATTTTGTTAATTCTCTATTTCTGTTTTCTCTAATTTGATTTTGAAGGGCTAAATTAGTTTTCCACTGTTAATTTCTGATTCCCTTATGAGTTTTTTCAAGATGGTGGTGAAAATTTCTGAGCTAGGAATTTTTGTTTCTTAAATTTTCGGTACTTTTTACTTTGTCTGCCTTACTAGCAATAAATTTTATGGGATTAGTTTGTCAAACTTATTTCACACCTTGTTAGAGCTCGAATTTAAAAGCAAAGTAAATACTTGTCATAATAATGGCCTAACTAGAGGGGGAAGGGGAGGAAACAGTGTTTGCAGTGGCTAATGGAGGGTAGTTGTTTGACATTTACCATGCCAGTGTTATCCTATAAAAATATTTGTATCTGCCCTCTTCCTTTCTCCTTTTTAATACCATTTTAGAATTAAAACATACTATTCAGGCACAGAAATACTAAACCTATTGGATAAAGAACACGTAGTGTACTGCTTCTTGTGTGACTGATTAGTGGCGATAGATTTTTATTTATTTTTTCATCCATGTTGTATCTTACATCCTGTCCTTTTTGTCACAGTAAGAGTTCAAAATGAGTCGTGCACAGGATGCAAACCGATCATTCTTCCCTTTTGGAAATCCTTTTAGGGTGCTATCCCCTAAGGGCCCTAAAATATCTTCTCAGCTTTTGTCAGTATTACAAGCTTTTGAAGCAACTTTGGAAGAGAGGCTGAAAAGGCTTATTCCCGAGAGCAAGGATGAGATCCTTAGTCTGTCTTGGATGACTTTGGCGATGCAGGTACTTTGCGAGAGTCATGATGACATTAAAACCCTCATAACAGAGCTTGAGATGCCTGTTAATGATTGGGATGAAAAGTGGATAGATGTGTACTTTGACATTAGCATGAAGTTGCTGGATTTATGCAATGCATTCAGCTCTGAATTATCACGAATGAGTCAGGGTCATCTTTTACTTCAGTGTGCGTTGCACAATTTAGGTTCCTCCTCTTCAGAGCAGTATGATCGGGCACGTTCTTCACTTGATGGCTGGAAGCAGCATATTTGTTCGGGTAACGCTAGGATTGAGAAATGTGGAAGCATATTGGAGGGTCTTTTGGGGTCACTTGATCTTCCTAAGGTTAAAAAGTTCGCAAAAGGGAAGATTTTGGTGCAAGCTATGTATGGAGTCAAGGTTCTCACAGTATTCGTATGCAGTGTGTTTGCTGCAGCTTTTTCAGGGTCTACAAAGAATATGTTGGATTTGGACGTGGCTGATATATATTCTTGGGCTCCAACCTTTAAAAGGTTGCAAAATCTTGTAAATGAGGAAATTAGAGTTAGATTTTCCTGTGGAAGATTTGCTGTATTGAATGAGTTGGAATCTGTTGATTCCTCTGTAAAGGAATTATATCCTATTATCCGGGGTGTTGTAAATCCCATTGAGATGGAATCGCTTTTGAGGATTGTTGAGGAATTAGGTAGATCAACGGTGAAGCTTTCACAGGGTCTAGATCTTCTTACAAAAGAAGTTGATAGATTTTTCCAAGTGGTCTTGACTGGTCGTGATGCCTTGCTGTCAAATCTGAGGTCGGGTGCTACTGTCAGTCACAGCAACATGGGGGGTAACAGAAATGCACAGATAGTCAATTGAGTGTATTGCAACCTAACTCTGGTACATACCGATGGATCTAAGTTTTTGGTTGTGTTTTATGATTGTCTAGCTTATTGTATGGATGTTACAATGATTAGTAGGTTATATGGCTGTGTTATTGTTCTGAAATGTATATTTGTGATGTTCTGTGTAATATTAAATAATAACATATATATATATATAAAGAAGTTCCTTGTGCTCATAGAAGTTTGTAATTTGCTGCCCTTTAATTCTTTCTCTTCATTTGTTAGTGAAATCTGTGTAATTTGAAGTGCGGTTGCTGTAATGAAACTTCTGGCATCTTTTCGTGTTGACTGGGATGAACTTTTGTCCTGAAACTTGATGAAGTGTTTGTATGAGGGCAATTGTCAGATTATTATTTTGTGATTGCATCATGGAATATAATCTGTAGCCTGGCAGTACACATTTAGAATGTTTAAATGTCAGAGGCAGATAAAGAACTGGGGATAGAGACAAAGAACAGAAGTCTCAGACTCAGTTATGAGCTTTGACTCTCTGTTTTTGAACACGGGCGTTCTAGTTGGTGAGCTATTTCTACACTGTACATGAAACTTGCTATTTTGGTTTGTGCACAGTCTTTTAAATTTCTTGTGGTTGTTCAGGACTTAATTGTCAGATTTTCATAGTGAAGGGATTGGGGACCAAGTTTTACGAGGTGGATGATACCGTTTCATCACCTTCGATAAGCCCCTCAGAATACGAGGTGGTAAGGAAATGAAAGATATGAACCTCTTTAATAAATTGATATCATGCTCTAAGCCCTATGAGCTCCGTTGAAGAGAACAGAGACCAAGATTTGGCCAAGATGATCTGTTATGAATCCAAAATGGAGAACTGAGCAACTCAAGTTCTCCAAGCGGTCTCATTGTGAACGAGCCACAAAAACCAAACCACGCGAATGCTATTCATCTTGTGAACATCTTGTTTTTTCGTACACACTGTTAACATTTATTTGCAACAGCCTCTTAAGCTAACTTTTTTGCTGGAGCATTCTAACTTGATACTTTATGTTGTCTGAAAAAATCGAGTTATTTTACCGGCAAGTGTTGTTTAAGAATAAGAAATATGTTTTGCTTAAGTCTATAATTATGTCGAATATATGTTGATGATCAATGATGTGACGTAATATATTACAAATAATATTTATTGTAAAAATCGAAAGTATCCTCTGCAAAAAACATTCATCTAGGATAAAATTAGTATGGATGATAAAGTTTTTTTTGTCAGAGTTGCATTCCCACCTCTCTAACGTATGGATGATAAGCTACCAATCAAGATTTTAAATTTTAAATTTGACATGTACATCATTGGGATTTGAATGCAATTAGAATATATTTAAGCAAATAATAATAATTGTTCTTTACATGATTTATTTTATTATTATTTTTTTTTGTTTAGAAGGCAAAAAGAAATTAATTTAAATTTTACTTATTCACAATACAGATTCATTAAAAAAAAAAATAGGTTGAAACACATAAGGAAAATAGGTTGAAACACATAAGGTTTATGCTGGAATTGAAGAAGATTAGATAATTAGAACTTTAAGATATTTATATTATCTTTCGTTATTATTTAAGTTTTGAACTTGAAATTTATGATGATATTTTGATTTGATATTATTGTCATTTGATTTGAATGTTTAAACATAATATTATTATTAGTTATGGTTATCTTTTTTCATTAATTTTACATTATAATTATATTTTTTTTTATTTTTTTAAATTATCTATATGCATATACTTCATTTCTTTTGACTGTCATGCTTTCATCACAACGATGGTTTTCGTTATAATTTTATAAAAAACTTTTGAATTTTTGAATATTTTTTTTATCATATATCGATAATACTGAAGGTATCGAGTAAAGAAGCATCTAAGATATTAAGTAAGGAAAGAAGAAGAATTATATTACTGAGGAAAGAGACTACAGAGAGAATATATACACGATATAAGTATATAATAGAAATATAAACTGATATATCTGTTTATTTACTAACACAAGGCTTTAACAAGCAAATTTTGATTAATATTAACTATAAAACTTACAGCAGCATCAAGTCATCAGTTAAACAAGGAGAGAAGAAAAGAACCCTTTCATTTCTATAATTTGAAACAGCATTCATCTCTTAACTTGAAAAATGCTTTTCTTGATAATGTGAGAGAAAGACTATTCCTAAAACAACAACTTATCTCCAACATATGTCATGCTGGTAGTACATTTCTTAAGCTGCAGCATGTCAATAGGCAGACTATCTGTTGGGAAATCACATGCTGTGATCTTCTCTGGCCCCTGATCAGGTAACAAACCACAAGGTGGAGGATTCACCCCACTTGTCACCCCTTCAATATCAGTGCAGGTCCAAGGCTGCTTCTTGGCCTTGGCTGCCATCCTTAGAGTCACATTGGCAATGCAGATTCCTGTAAAAGGGTCATTGGAGATTCCTTGAAACCTAGCAGCTATGGTCACATTATCAGCCACAACATCTCTATAGTTGATGTTTTTTATCTCAGGCAAGGCATTAGGGTCATAGTGGCTATCAGCATGTGAGTTATAGTCACCAGTCATCTTAAATGCCCATTTCATAGTGTGCAAGTTCATTCTCTTCACATATATGTCCTTCACAAACCCTCCTCTTCCTACTGCTGTCTTGATTCGGACCCCTGATTCTGTTTGGATGGCTGTGATGTCCTCAGCTCTCACATCTTGGATACCACCTGACATCTCACTTCCCAAGGCAATGGTTGCACTGTATGGTGAAATGCATGTTAACCTTCTTATCACTAGCTGTTTGGTTGGCCACCCAAATTTTATGCCATACTCATCCCATCCACTCTTCACAGCCACACAGTCATCCCCAGAAACTATGTAGCAATCTTCAATTCTTACATTTGTGCAAGAATCTGATAACAAAAATTAAGAGATAGAAAAAGAGTTTGAACAAACTTTTTATAAATTCAAACCAAACTCTAGTATTCTTTCCTTCAATACACAGTTTATATTTGAAGAGTTTGAAGTTGATTATGAATGAACTACCAACCTGGGTTGATGCCATCAGTGTTTGGAGATGTGACAGGAGCAAAAATGGTGATGCCTTGCACAATAATGTTGCTGCATAGTATTGAAACTTGTGTCATAACATTGGAAGTAAAAGATAGTTAGAGAGTAACTGCAACAGTAACTATATTTTTTTGCAAAACTTGAACAAAATAAAGATTACCTGCTATAAACTGGATGAACATTCCATGAGGGGGAATTGAGAAGGGTTAGATTTGAGATTTGAATGTTGTCTGAGAACATCAATTCAATCAAGTACGGACGAGTGTACTTCAACTTCTTTCTGTGAAATTGCTGCCACCAAAACTCACCCTGACCATCTATGGTGCCATTTTCTCCTGTTAACAAAAGGATCATCATTGATATAATTTATCTATGATAATAATAAGATAAAATACTAAAAATAGTTGATGTATTAATAATATGAATGATTTTACACCGACATCTCGATTTTGTAATAATTATAGTAAAATCATACTTACTATGACTTCTGATTAATTGACAGAATGGATTTTATATAGAAATTAAATTCTAATAATAATAGAAGAATATAATCTATAGTTAATATTAAGAGTTTAATTTATAAACTATAGGGATGTGTGTAAAATATATGTACACAAACATCTAGAATTAAAACAGGTATGCACTTTATCATCACTTGGTATTAATTTCCACACAGTTATAAACAAATACATACAACGACACAGAACTGGTTTTTTTGCCTTCTTACCTGTGACAATAACATCAGTGAGGTTTGTTCCAAATATGAGGCTTGTGAATCTTCCTGCTGGTGCGTCTCTTCCTCTGCCGTATGATGGGAGGGGTTCAAGCACAGGCCATTCAGTTATATCCTAAACCATTTTATTAGTTCAGTAAAAAAGAGTTAGCAGTAGCACACATGAAAGTGCCAAAAATGTGTCACACTTGGAACCTTTTTCCTAGATAACACAAGACAAATGTGTAAGGCACTCTGAAAGTTTTTTGTCTGAATGAAAGAGTAGACCAAAAGTGGCAGATAAAGTGGTAAACTTTTGTGTAAAGTTGAATTATTTAAGACTAATGTTCTCATCTCATATGCTTGGTAGAAAGTGGGGAATCTTGTGACACATTCTTTACGTTTCATTTATTGGACATCTTTTCTTATTTGCTACTCACGTGAACCCCTTATTCCCTATTAAAAAACGATCAATGAGTTTATGATAATAATGACAAATAACAAGAGGGAAATATTGTATAATGTCCATGTTTCAGTCAGTTTCTAAAAATGTTGATAAAAATTGACGAAATGTCACGTCAAATTGAGTAAATTTATGAATATGTGTTGCCTTTGATCATAAAATAATTTCTTAATGCCTGAAGCCTAGTTATTCTTTGATGTTTATTATTTTCTTCCGGTGAAAGCTCGTGAAGCATTTCATTGTCTGTTTTGTTCTGTATCAGACTTGGAAAAAGTTTGAGTGAGATACTGCCAAAAGGAAAGGTGCAAGAACAGACAGATGAAGCCAAGTGATTGGTACAGTAACACTCTTTCTAAAACCAGAGTCAGTAGAAAAAGAATCACGAAAAGGTTTTGGCTCTTTCTACTTTCAAAGGCTTGTGAGCAATAATAAGGCTTTGAAATTTGAAAGCTGTACTCATGTGAGTGGTGAAATTGTGAAAGACCATTTTAATGTTCATAAAACAACAGATTCTCACAGATAAAAGTCTCTCATCTAACATGTGTGGTGAAATTTTGCAGGGTAGTTGCAATTGAAGCACTAATGGAAATGATAATAAACTTGAAAGTGTGTTCAGAAGCAAAAAATGAACACTCATTATGCCTTAAAACCTCATGTCTATTGTGAAACTGTCACCAAGGAGTAGAAAATGGGATACCTGAGAAGCAAGGAGAACAGCATCTTTATCCAGATAAAGGGTGAAGTGACTAGTGAGACTGAAGCTGCCAGTGAGCCATTTTCCTGCAGGAACGTAGAGCTGAGAGCCACCTTGAGAAGCATACTGACTCAGCTGACTTATTGCTGACTGAAATGCCTTTGTGTTGGATGTCTTTCCATCCCCAACACCACCAAAATCAGTCAATGAAGCACTATGAGCCCTGCAGTTGATAGCATTGTACTCTAAGGAAGTGGTCACAACTTTGGCTTTTCTGCTCTCTACTCTCTCTGAACTCAGCAGTGCAACCAAAAGGAGAGCAAAAGCTGTTCTAATCACCTGCAAAAGCCATACATCCATGAAAATTGCTTGTTAGAAAATGAAGGTGTAGGTGGCTTTAGGTTGGTTCTCTTGCAGAAGCAACAAGTATATGCACTAAAGTAGTGTAAAATAGTGCATATACTAAGAACAGAATATGAGAATATTGGTTAAAGTAGATAGAGTAAGAAAGGAGAAAAAAGGGTCTTTAAGTGTACCCTCATATGAGTTTTCCGCAACAGCTCCATCCTAATAAAAAGAACTATGGAATTTGGTTTAGATATGTGTGGAGAGTGAACTTGTCACAAGTATTTATAGTGGAACTCAAGCTATGGCCACTAGGTTCATTGGTTCCTAAAAGATTAAAAGGCATAAACTACTCAAATTTCTTTTGTATCAGACCTGTTTCAACTTAGAGATTCCTATTTTTATAGGTAAAATTTAAATGATTAATTAATTATCTTTAGGAGGCATAACAAATCAAAGCAGTGGTAATTAGTGCAAGTCTTGACCCTTATTTGCAATTTAGAATAGGAATTGTGCTTGACATCATGTGTTCCGCAATTTTTTTGTTCTTTTCCTCATATTTTGAAGGTTTTCCTTAAACAGAACTTGTGTTAAGAATATTAAAGCAGATTTTCCTTTTAATTTAGAAATCCTTCATTGCTGTGATTTTTATTTTTTCTAATAGATGAAGTGTTTTTTTTTTTTCAAGGGTTGTCCACAATTTAGTAGTTGAGAGACTAATCTCGTTAATGATAATGACGAGTTTTCATATATAACATGAATGATATACACATTTCCCAGGAAATGAATTCGTTTTCATGTGTGAACAAATTTTCAATTCATGAAGCATTTGGTAAGGAATGTTTTAGTTTCAAATATTTACTATAATTTATCAAAATTCTATTAATGAACTTTCAATTGACCGAAGACTGTTTAATTCCTAGCATAGAATCTTTCTGACAACCTTAATGTCTAACACAGTCAACCCTAATTTTTTTGGGAATTAAAAGTGTGCCTTAATATATCAAAAGAAAAAGAAAAATGTGTAAATATAGATTATTCTTCCAATTATGTAAATTACTAACTTTGTTGGTTCTTTGATGCTTTTATAATAGAATACACATATACACTCATGTAGGATTCATCTATAAAGATACGTTCTAAATTCAATTTATTAAGTTATTTAATATATATATATATATATATATATATATATATATTTCAAAATTATAATTTGGTAAATAAAAAGAGTTATTGCTATCACTATTCAAACATGTTTGGTAATTTAAGTTATGATCTATACTAGAAAATATAATTTTATCATAACTTTTTTCATTGAGTATTATGATCAATTTTCAAAAGAACTTTTTATTTTACATTTTCTTATAACTAAATGATTTAAATAGAAAATGAATTATTAAAAATACATTTATTTATAATTTATTGGATAATGGAATGCATGCAAGCAAGTGGGCCAGAAGGTTTCACTTTATTGGAAACATTTTCAAATTGGATCTCGTGAGTGGGGCCCTTTTTCCTTGCCGACCCACTTCACGGGTGGACTATTCCTGTCACGTGCTTCACTCAACCTCAATCCTCAACTTATAAATGAGTCAATGATTACAGAGTTAATTTTGTAAAATATTTTTATTTTTTTATTTGTGTAAAAAAAAAATAAAACGAAATAAGAAGAAGACATTATATAATGAATATAAAAATTAATTTCAGTTAGAAACGTAATATTTTAATTATTAAGTAATAATATGATAAGAGGGTAGTTTATACTGAATGTGGTGAAATTAGGGTTGCAGAGCATTAATATAATATTATTACATGTAGTGAAACTTTCGTGTTCCACTGAGTGATTGACGACACGTGTCAGAAGGGCATTGATCTGGCCGTCCACACCTCCTTCAGTGGGGTTTTGTGGATGTGATTCAATCAATGAAGATGTCACCTTTTTCGCCTCAAAACCATCACGAGTTCCCCTTTCTGTTCCCACTCATTTCTATTATCCTTATTCTCAATCTCATTTTTCATTTTATATTTTCCTATTTTATTAAAACTTTAATCTTTTATTATTTTATAAATTTAAATATTTTCAATTCATTTTTATTAAAAAGATATTATTTTATTTAAAGTTGAAATATTTTATTAATATAAATTATCCATTCACTTTGTAATAACTATTTCATAAAAAATTCAACCTAATTATGTTTAAATAAACTTTCATCATCTACCACTTTGTGCAGCACATCTTAAAAAAGAGATATTAGATAACTAAATCATAGTTTTAATTAATAGTGAAATTAAAACAGTGATTATTAAGTCTTTGAAAAATATAGCATTAATTTGTCTTTTTCAAGAAACAAGCCTAGCCTCTTGGTTTGGGTGGCTGAGAATAGACACAAATGAGAAGGCTTTCATTAAACAACAAGAAATTTTGGTGGCTAGTGGAACTAACCTAATTTCCCACAATCCAAACACTACAACATGTTTAAGATTCTTTCACACACTTTATATATTATATATAGTTGCCATAGACAAAAAGTGACAAGCTATATACCTTTTAAGTTGGATACTAATTTTCACTCATATATAATTCTCCACGAGTTTTTATACATCATGTTAAGTATTTCACATTAGTTAAGAATATGATAAAACTATAATATATAAATGAATGTAAATCCCATTTTGAAAATTGATTTAATAGAATTAATGATTTAAAATTTATTCTTTAATATTTAATCAAAACATATTTTGATACTTAAGTAGAAATTGTGATATTAAATTAAATTTAAAATTTAATTTATAAGATAATATGTGTATACTATCATTTGATTATATTTTTAAATAATTTGAGATCTCTAACACATGGTATGAACATATCAAATTTAATTATTCTATCAAATTACCATATTAACAATTCCTTCAAAAGTATTAGAAATATATTTTAACACATTTTTTAATCATTTTAATAACATAATTATTGATCACATGTTCTATCAAATAGGTTGGATGTTTTTTAAGAAAATGTATATATAATTATGTATTTTTATGTGAGAAACAGGCTTGCTTTAGAAGTAATCTGAAGATAGTGCAGCATATGTATGGCTACAAATCATTGTCTTTTTTCTCTCGTGAAGACGAAGATGATTATAGCAATGGAATCCAAACTTAGTGCCTTCATGCTCACAAGGATATTTAATGTTATATTAATCACTTTTTTTGGTGGACTACGAATTCATAATTTTATCCTTACTAAGGACTTTAATTAATGCTAATATTTAAATAAAATTTAAATACCACTTCTGCAATAATTTAAATATATAATTTGTTGTTTAAATAGATGAAATTGATTTTAATGAAAATATTATTATATTTCTAAAGGTTCCAAAGACAGTGACAGAGACTGTTTTGTTTTGTCATTTCAAAGATGTGCTTGTGATTTATTGTTTTACACCTAGCTAGGGGAAATAGAAACCCTTAATTGTGAGTCATAAAGAATGATGGGGAAAGTATGCTATGAATTTAAAATCAAACTTAGAAAGTGCCCACAAACCAATCAATCCAATAATTAAGAGCTGCATTGTTTTAATGGTTATATTATTGAACAAAAATGTTTTCCTAACTCTATACACTAATTAGATAATTTCATTATATTTAAATAATACTTTTATGGCTTCAAATTAACCATGGACTATAGCTTTATTTTGATTTTTTAGAACATATATATTTGTTTGCATATATTTGCATCCTATAGGAAATTAATTTACAAATATATCTTCTAATTCATTATTTTTTTTTCTGTAAACGTATAAATGAGTTTGTGCCAAAAAAAAATGAATAAAACCAGAATTATTTTGCCTAAAAATTTGTTCAAATAAGTCGGAATTACTGTTGGTCCGTGATCGTGAATTGAGTGGTTCCTATTATTTTAACTTATTAAATAGTTAACATTAAATTATTGTAAATTCTAACAAAACTCAGTCATATTTTCCTGTAATGCTACAGATTATCTCAACAAAATAATCGTATATATAAACAGACTGAATTTCAAGGGTTGGAATATATGCATTCATTGACTAATCATAATTAAAAGAAGTTTTAATTACACTTTTTAACTGTACTCTGTACATCAAATACGTGAAAGAAATAGTTTAACTTACTATGACATAATACAAATATACCTACATTGGAGAAAGCAAGATTAAATTTGCTCGCTCCTGCTTATGAGCTCTAAGATTGCATTTGCTTTCCTCTGTGCTCTATTTGTTCCATTTTGTTTGATTTCCATCAAATGTTCATACACTCCAAACTGAAGTGCTGCCAATGTAAAGGATGAGTTATTTGAGCACAACTCAAGAAGAACTGATGCTGCACATTCCTTGTTCTTGGGACTCCCTTCTCTCATGAACTCAACTAGGGTTTCAATGAAATTAAGTTGTCCAATCTCTTGTCTTCCTTCTGAATTTGACACAAGGAGTAACAGAATGGAGAGAGCCTCATCAATCATGCCTAAGTTTACGTCCTTCAGCAATTGAAGCAAGGGTGCCACAATGCCAGCCCTAATGGCTCTACCTTTGTTTGCATGGTTGAGAGATAAGTTAAAAAGGGCTGTGACAGCATCTTTCTTCCCTCTAACTGTTCCATTCTTCAACAAATTCACCAAAGGGGGCATCCCATTTGATTGACCAACAATCTCTTTGATCTCATCAAGCATGGACAAGCTAAACAAAGTTGCTGCTGAGTTTTCCTTTGCCACACAACTTCCATTCTCCAAAACTTCTATGATAGCTGGAATGGCACCTTCTTTGGATATAAGAGTCTTGTTACCCTCATCAATTGATAAGTTTAAGAGTGCTGTAACAGCATGCTCTTGTATTTTTGAATCTGGATATGACAGTAGTTGCACTAGTGGTGGTATTCCTCCATGTTCAGCAACCAAAACCCTATTCTCAGCGTTTTCCTTTGACAGCATACGGATCTTCTCCACTGCCTTTCTCTGCTCTTCTAGATGAATGGAGCCTAAGCTCTCAACCAAAGCTGGAATTTCCTCTTTGTTGTCTGCGGAACAACTTTCTTGAGCTGAATCGTACTTTTTAGGAAGCTTGAAGTTGTTGTTCTCACACCATTCTTCAATCAAGCTTTTCAATGCGCAGTTTGGTGCCAACGACATGTGCTGCAAAGGTTGCCTAGTCTTCGGGCATGTGCTATGGTTGGATTGGAACCACTTCTCTATGCTTTCTCTTTCATATGTCTTTGTAATCACAACAAATTTTTTCTCAGTGTCATGCAGAAGAATCATAAACATTTACAAAAGAAATCAATAAAAACTATGTGATTAATTACCTGTCCACTTGATATGATAACAGGATCTGTCATGATTTCTAGTGTTATTGGGCAGAGAAACTCGTGAGGGATGACCAAAGAGGTGCACCTCTCTAGCATCTTGGGTGCGACAGGATCATCAAGGACACTGGTTTCTTCCATCCCTGCAATGCGTTTGAATTTGTTAAGAAGTTTAATTATTCTCTTAGTACTCTCAATCTGTTGCCCTTTTCTTTCTTCTGCAAGGTTCCTAATGGCCATTGTTTCTATGTCGAGATCCTCAACACTATGAAGCTCCAACTTTTTTGCCAGCCTCTCGATTATAGCACTGTCAGAATTTCTATCATCCTCATCAGAGAACACAACCATCATATCCATTGCAAGTTCTATGTCCTGTGTATCAGTTCTTCTCCTGGCTCGCCTGAGTTGCACGTACATTAGGTCAAGCTGAAGCACAAAGTATAAGAATATTGTCTCAAGATCATTCATACACCCACAAAGAAGAACATATTAATAATCACCATTACCAACAAGGGAGTTTCTTTCCACAATTTCAAACTATGATACCAAATTCAACAAAAGATGAAGGCTCCATAATGGGCATGGTTATATTAAGGATATATGAAACTCACAATCGCATAATTACTTATCATAAACATTCACAAACTCTCAAAACCATTCTTCCAAAAAGTTGAAGAAACAAGAGAAGAAAACAAACATTGCCAACGCGAAGATATATGAGAAACGAAAAGGACCTACCTGCTCTTTGACTTCATCCGAGATACCCAATTCATCACAAGGCACGCCATCAAACCCTTGGCTTAATTTTTCATACACTTTCTGAAAATTGACCATTACCGCCTCGGACTCCAAAGACTGAACCAAACAAATAACAAAAAGCAAAAAACCACATTTAGTAAATGTTCTACATTATAGTTTTACACCTTCAACACCCAACAACCCATTTTGCCTTGCATAACAATGCATGGACAAACATTCACCAATTAACTTTTTGCCAAAAGGTCAAACAATAATTCTTACATCACACATCATTAAATTACATCCTTCAATAACTTCACATTTCATCGACATTAGTATCATTTCAAGCAAGTTGCAGTTTTGTGCAATCCTTGGTATTGTGGAAACTACAGACAAATAATTTTACATGGTCTCATTGTAGTTGCATCAAGATTTTATAGCAGCAACAAAAATCTTGATGTTACAGCTGAAATAACTGTCATAAAACCTTATTTCATGTCAAACAATAACCCTTGCGGATCAAAAAGAAAAACCACACCATAAAATTTGAAAACAACCTTAAATATCTCTCTCAAGAGTGTTTGTGTTATAATATTAGACAAATATAGAAAGAAAAACTAGTTTTTGTTCGTAACAAATAATGGTTAAAATTATAGGTGGAAAAGGGATTAGCTAATTACGAGGTGAATCTTGCTTCCTTGGCTGCACAATCTCAACAAATCCTTGGCGAACAAAAGCGCCTCCTTGATTTTGACTAACCAAGCGACGCCGTTCTCTGGCAAGGGTTGTGGGAGGTCGCGAAGCTCTTCCAAGATCGGCAACATGAGCTTGAAACGGCGCACGAGGTTGTGGCACTCCCTCCGTTGCGTCCTCCGGTACTCCCCGAACTGAACCACCGATTCGATGACTCGCTGCACCTCCTCCACCGGGTCATACTCCTCATCTGACCGAGTCGACTCGTCCGACTCATTTTCCAACTCTCTCATCGCCATCTTCTCCTTCCTCTCTCTCTCTCTCTCTGCCTCGCGTATGCTACGCCATGCACACACGTCGTTACGTAATAGCCAGGATTTTACCGAAACAACAAAAGTGAATTAAGAAAAGAAAAGCATCTTAATGTTTTTTGTGTAACGGATTCTGTTTATGGTTGGTTTGGTTGATCATATGATTGTTTGTTCCATTCCGACATTCTCCTCTTTTTCGCGCTCGCTCGTATATTTCGGGATTCATCTCTCACGTTAGAAAAATAATATCAGAAAAAAAATTTCATTTCTATAGAAAGTCAGAGACATGGCCTTGTTGAGGAGGGGTTTCACACAATTAAAGTGCTTCTGTCGTTCACGTTAGGTGATTCATCTGTTAAAATTTATTTAAATAATTTTGTAAAAGAAATATAAATTAATTTTATCACTCAACTATTATTATTGTATAAATTTTATCATTTAAGTTGTTTTCATATTTTACTTTCAAACCTTTTTTAATTATCGTGTTTATACCTATATGTTAATGTATTGAAAAAGAAAAAGGTAGGATCAAAACGATGTTGCTTCGCAAAATTTGAAAACAGCACAATGTTATGTTGAGTTATTTTTTAAAACTTTCTTATTGCGTCAATATTTCGTTAAAAATTTAGCATATCAATCAAAGGTAATAAAATGTGTGAAAAATGAGAAGTTTGATGGTAAAATGTACTGAAGGAAGTTGAGTGATAAAATTCATAGAATAGTGATAAAATGTGTAATCAAGCTTTTAAATAATTAATATAAATTTTAAAAATCGTTAATTACAATAAAACATATAATTTCTCAAAATAAAACATATATATA
>Ga0209700_100558_pt1 | contig 71355 bp, 25 predicted proteins | sample SiratroredBW_FD_187528 | JGI IMG/M metagenome (GOLD analysis project Ga0209700, IMG submission 187528) | Root nodule microbial communities of legume samples collected from California, USA - Siratro red BW (SPAdes) (version 2) | ecosystem: Host-associated > Plants > Roots > Nodule | place: USA... | reverse complement strand
TTTTTTGTGTTTTTTTTTTTTTTTTTTTCTTTTGATTTAGGGAGGATTGGGTTGGGATTAGGTTCGGATTTAGTTCATGCTCATCTGTACAGACAAAATTTGTTCATTGCTTTTGGACTCTTCTTTGTCATTGATCCAATCTAACAGATTGCTTTATCAGTATATTAATTTTATGCATTCTTATACATTTAGTTATACATTTAATTGCTAGATGAATTTAAGTTGTATATTATCTTAAATTAATGTTCTCATTAACCATTCAAAATGTTGATTGATTAAATATATTTTGACCCAATTTAAGTTTCATGTTTGTATTATCACTAAAAAGGAAAGTGAATTTATACCAAGTTAAAGGTGAGAATAGGCAACACACATGTCTAAATTCATAAAATTTGACCTTTTCTACACAGTTAATGATACCCCCAATTCCAAATAAGGGACCATTATAAAAATAATAATATAGGAGTGAAGTCCATTGATGAGGGGTGGTATTCTGCAACCCAAATTAATTGACCAGTGCTTAAGAATGGATTAAGTCAAGGTCTTTCTCCAATAAAATAATACCACTGTGGGTGGGTTTTACCTGGGACCAAAAACATACACTGCATGCCGCGTGAACAATAAGGCAGCAACCAAATTTTCTTGTTTAGCTCATTTTGACACCTTAATCACTTCCTGCACATTAATTAATTAGGTCTCATCCACTAACCGAGTCACATTTATTTTGGCTAATTAATCCGATACAACTTGTATCTGGTGTAAAGATCTAGAATTTAGCAGTGCAAAGAAATAATAAAAAAAAAATAGTGGTAATGAAAGGCTAGCTACAGCCAATTAGTTGTGCAATGTGATGTTAGGGCAATGGGTGTGGTGGGTTGAACCGAAACCCTCCCCCATGTGGTTACTACTGCCTTTAATGCACATGTTGGTATCATTATACCAAATTTGCAACCGCTTTATTATGTGGCTAAGGACACTTGTTATTGGGTTGGCAAATCTATCCACCCACTAATTAATAACAAGTCTTTGTATGTATCCACTGTCCAGAATCTTGTATTAGACAACATCACACATTTCTACCACACCCATTCTAGAAACAGGGATAAGTCCCTACCTACTCTCTAAGCTTTCAGATTCCTATCCCATTTTTTACAGTTTGGTAATTCCTTCTGTCCATTTTTAATATTTGGTGTGTTTGTTTCATTAAAAAGTAATCACAATATTGAACTAATTGATTGTTAGTACCTTAGGAAGGAATCGACTTTGATCTGGCAAGACGTGTGGGGAATGCTTGAACTTGTGGTACAGTGTACTAATGATAATGATAATGCATTCAACTAAGCCACGTTAATTAATTAGATGTGTTATTGTGAGGCACTATATAGAATTTTCCAAGATTTCTTTGGGATGCAAAAGTATCCTTACGCGTTATGTGGCTATGTACAACCCAGATGATGGGGTTCTTGATCAATTAAGAAGTTGTGACTTGAAGGAGTGTGAATCCTATGCTACATGCGTGTCGTGTTGTCAAAGTCGGTTCCTCCACACACGCTCTTCACTAACATATTTTATACCTTTATACTTATACTCTATGCTAATCCAAACACATACGTTAATATTGCTCCTTCCATAAGTCATTTTTCCAATTAATATCTGTGAAATCTCCTTAATACTTTCTTTTCAACAAATTTTAGTGCGGATTAGTACACCACTCTCACATTTAATAGAAAACTTTACAACAAAGGAAAGGAGCATCTACTGAATTCACGTTGTTTTAATCGAAAAATGCTAAGAATTCGCCCCCTGTTTAACACATTTAAATTTAAAATAGTAGTCAGAACAAAATTATAAAATTAACATACATATTATTATTTTATGGTGTGTGTACACACACATAACTTGATATTTTTAATTTAAAAAAAAAGTTCTCTTTGCTCATACCCTCCCATCACATGGGAGAAGACTTTTAAGGGTTGAAATAAAAACCCAATTAAATTAAACCTCATCTAAATAACAATTGAAAATCAAATCCACGTAGCAGTCCTTTTACACTGCAAATTTTTTGAATGTTTTTTTTTACAATAGAAGGGTAAAAAATATAAATTATAATATGGTTTTAAAGGTTGACTGTGCATTTAAAGAAAGAAAAATAATCGTGGATAGTATTCCTTATCACGTGTGTACATGTCTGATAGCAATACATGAACACGACAGAACTTGAGGATGATGATGTTAGATGATGGATTAATGTTAATTTGGATGTTGTATAATATTTGAATACCTAAAAAAAAACTCAAAAGTAGTTTCTTTGATAAATGAAATTAGTAAAATTGAGTGATTATAGAGCTAAGTTTTCTTGAATAAAATGGTTTCCTTTTTTTTTATTATCTAGCAGTGGTGTGGGAAAGCGTGATCCACGTATACCTATACAAAATTTGAGGGGAAGAAGATGATGGATAAAGGAATTTGTGTCCTTTGCGTACGGGAGGTAAATATAGAGGAAGAAGCTCTTGCGTTGCGTATGCTTTGTCTTTTTGGAATGGAAAAGCAGCACAAGTCAGCTTCTTCTATGTGTGTACCACCACTACCACCTTCCCAAGAAACTAATTAACTAATCAATATCCTTCTTAATTACGATTTAAGTAATCCACACACAACTCATGCAAAAAATAAGATGTACATGGATCTCAACATCACTTAAAAAACCTTTGAACAAAGGCATGAGAAACGTGAAAGAAACACCACCTCTTCTCTTCTGCATTCATTCATTCCATCTTTCTGTTAATCACTCCAACTCTTTAGTCCTTTCTCACTCCATTAATTTTCTGACAACTGCACTTTTCATTAATGGTAGGTGTGAAAATTTACTTAATTGAAGTGAAAACTCTTGCATTATCTGAATAGGGTGTTTATATATTAATTTTTGAACGTACCTCTGTAACCACTTTGTTTTCTGACTAACTACACTGTCACGCTACTGAGTTCTGACTTTGAAAAAAGTGACAGCTATTATTAGTTAATTCAGGTATGAACACAACCAAACACAAGAAACCAAAACAAAAACAATATAAGAATCATCAAACTCAGGGAGCCGCCTCATTACTAGCTCCCATCACAAGATCTTATTATCACAATTTTGATTTCAACTTAAATCAATCTCATAAATTCTCTTATCTTAACATCTAAGTTATATTTAATTCAACTTTATATAATTTATTTAAAACAGCACTTCTTCTCATTCATATCCAGATACTCTCTAAATTACTAATCCAATATTTAATTAACACATTTTCAAACATAAAATTTGTCTAAGTAAAAGATCAATAAACTTAGCAATAATAGTTAACACAAATTCTAATATTATCTCAACTTAAATTATTTTAATTACAAAGTGTGTCTTCAGTATTATAAATAAAAAAATTACATTACTTGGATATTTTAATTTAGTGATTACTCTTTTCCTAAGCACATCCCATAAATGTCACTATTTTTGTAAACATATATATATATATATATATATATATATATATAAAATAATTTGGTTAATTTGGTTGGTACACCCACCAAACTTCCATGTCATCTTATCATGTACTTAAGCTATACAGTTTGACCTCTTTAACCATCATGTCATCCAAAACCTATAGAACCAGAATCAAAATATCAGAAATTCACCTTGAATTCATCTTAAAAACTTGTTTTCACCATCTATTGTAATTAATCCATAAAAGTTACAACTTAAATGTTCAGAATTACACAATACAAAATAATATCATATTATTGTGAAAACACATAAGAAAATAAAAGAAGAACAAAATTTAATGTGATTTCACACTTCAAGTTTTACATTTATGGACACTCAACAAATATATTTTATTTTTATTATCTAACATGTAACTCTTTTTATAAAAAAACTGTATTAACAACAATCAAATAAACCAACCCTTATTTTTATAGTAATTAATCCATGAGAGAGTTACCACTTAAACCCTACTATATATTTTTATCATGTTCTTTGTTTCTCATGTCAGCCCTTCATTATTTATCCTGCTAACCAAATGGAGATCCCTGGAATTAATTTATGTGGTCCAGCTCCAATACATAAGCATTACCTTTTTATGTGTGATGAGTGCGATTGGTATGTTGAGGACCAACTGTGTACTTTCTAATATAAATATTTTTTATTCTGAATATTTTTCAGTTAAATACTAAAAATGTAAATTTTAGATACAACTGAATTAAAAAAAAATTAAGAAGGACGAATTTAATTTAAAAATAGCTTTACAAAGTTAACTTCAATTTTTACAGATAAAAAATTTCTAATCTAACTATTAAATATTTTGACATTAACTCAACAATCATACACCTAATTTTAAATCAATAGGACTAAAATAATAAAATATGTATTGTTCTATCAGAAAATAATATAATATAGATTGAATTGTAAATATATATTGAAATTTTGTTCTAAAATATCTAAAAGTTGACTTTAATTGGTAAAGGAATATTTTATATACAATTTGCATTTCCATCGTTATGTTTATTATTATTGACGAAATTCAATCATAATACCTAATTAGATTAAGAAAAACAAGTTGAAAAATTAAAAATATAATTAAGAAAAAAAAATATTGTGTGGTGTAGGGAGGAAAAGAAATCGCATAGTCTTTACCAATGAAGAGTTTTTGGAGAATGAATTGTTAAAAGAGAGAACTTTCTTTACTTGGTCCTGGATGAGAGGGAAGACCAAACTCTTTCAGTGTTCTTTCATGCATGCAGGGACTGTTATCCTGGATTGTTTATACAAGACCTTCGTTGGAACAAAGGCATGAAGAAAATAAGGATTTTTTTTCTAAGGTACCAATTATATATATATATATATATATATATATATATATATATATATATATATATATATGAATAGAGACTCCAAATTCCTTTTTGCTGTATAAAAAAAACTGATATTGATAGGTTAAATATAAAAAGTCGATGTTTCAACTTGAGAAAGAGAATTCAAATATAAATTATATATGTAAGAAAGAGGATGCAAATTTACAATGAAAGATTGAGTTGAATATCTTCTGGTTCTGCTTACTTTTCCAAGCTATTGCCATTTAGCTATGGGCTGTGGCAAAACCAAAAAGCACACTTCATTGCTCATTCAATTATTGCCAAATTCTAAATGGGGATTACAAAGTTTGCAAGTGGCAAAACCAAGGGGATTAAGTCAAATAAGAGGAATTGGAGATTTAATATAGATTTATGGAGTCTACGTCTGAAACATTTGGTTCATTGCCATTTACTATGTCTATGTACCCGATGACCTTTTCTCTTTCTAACAATGATACAGATAAATAACACTATTTTATTTTATGAGCTTATTAGGGCTTGATGACGCTGAAATGACAGAAGATTAGGTTCTTGGCATCTTAGGTGGAAAGGGTTTGTGTGAGTGCTGTGCTTTTGATAATATCAGAATGTTTAGGTCAATTCGATTCAATCTCACCAATCATCCTTAAACATTTCTTTTATTTCATGCAAATAATTTCTCTTACATAATATTACTCACTAACTTCCACAATCTAATCATGCAAAGTAACAAACACAGTATAGTTACGTTTCTACTTGTTACTCATGCTGTTCAGTTTTTTCTCTGTGCCCTTTTTATCTTTCTTTTCTCGGGATCGGTATAGACTGTTAAAGTGTCTATTTCTATTAGTTAATTAATCCCACAATTAATTAAAATTGGATCCTTTTATATCTGATGCAGTACTGCATTAATAGTATATATTTACCATGTTTTACTTAAAATATGAACAGTTAGGGTTTAGGGTTTTGATATGAAGTAGGAAGTTTGTAGATTAAAATTGGGAATATATTTTCGTAAGAACTTCTAGCTAAAGGCCAAACCAGGATAGTTATTCTTAAATTATTTTCTTTTATCTTATGTTAACATACACAAACAACACAATTTAAATTATTTCAAAAACCTATCTTAGTATAGAATGTTTCAGAATGTAAAACTTAACATACTTATTTATATATATATATATATATATATATATATAAAATCCATAAATTTTTAATATTATAAATAATACCTTTTAGAAAGTATAATGATTTTAAAAGATTATTTTCGTCATTACGAAAGAAGTATAAAAAATTAGTTGTCTTCCGGTCGTAACAAAATGGCCCGTGTCAGACATGATTATTCCTGCACCCTGCACCTCCTGAATTTCTTCCTGCACCTCCATAAAGTCAGCGAAATGACTATCATATTTTTAATGGAAAAATTAAATAAATTTTATATCTCATTACCTCTTAATCTAAAATACAAATTTTAATTTAAATATAATAAATATTGTATTCCAAATTATAATCTAAAATATAAAAATTGTATTCGAAATAAATTTAAAATATAAAAAAATATATTTAAAATTATGTAATTTAAAATATAAAAAAATTATTTCAGATTTTACAATTCAAATTATTTTTGAAAATATGGAGGTGCAGGAAGAAAGAACGGAGGTGTGGATGAATCACTATAACACTGAAAGCCCAAAGTGGAGCTTATTGGGTTGAATATATGATGTACTCTTGTTATTTAAGGATGGTTTAGTTTTTTTTCATTGTCTGATTCTGCTAGTTATACCACATTTTATTTTTCTAGCTTTTGTTTTAAAAATATTCCTATTCATCATAAAATGTTTAAGAATACTTTCAAACGAAATTAATAAAATATTCCGAAATTAATTTTTCCTATGTTCACAACACTTCCAGATTTTTAATTATGAAATACACTCATGACTCTTCTTTTTTTAAATTTAATTTTACCATATATTAAAAAAAATTCATTTAATCTTTAAATGTATTACATAATTTTCAAGAAATTTAAAGGTCTCATTTAAATGGACTTGATAATTTTGGTTTAGGGTTGGTCTGGTTGAACCCTGTGAGGTATATTTATATACTATTAAAAAGAGTGGTGTGAAAGTGACTTCTTAAACTTTCTTTGTACTTATTGTCGGAATGCTTTTTTTAAAAAAAAAAATACATATTTTTTTGAAAAGAAAAATTAGATAGGATGCATTCTTTTACCTATTTTTAAAATATAATATTCATTTTCTGATGTGATGATCCAAACCTCCTTCTAAATAATAGTACAAACATTTATAGAGAGCCGTTGTGTATAAAAGAGCTTTAAATGCAGCAAATAAAACTTGATTATTTTAGTCTAACAAAAGAAGAAGAAGAAAAAATCACTCTGTTATTACTTAGTTATTATACCAGTTATTCCTTTCTTTCCTTTTCTTTTGGAAGGACTATTTTATAAAAAAAACCATTCTTGATGAACATGTTTGAGAAAAAATAATGTTAATGTTTCGAGGTGTTTTTCGGATAAAAACTTGTTGATGATCTTAGTAGTTGTATGTCTGGGGACAATAGTTTAAACTTACTAAAAAAGTTATGATAATGTTTGGTGAAAACAGTGTAAGCGTATGATCGCAATGTACTAAACCAGGATAAGAGGAAACCAGTAACCAAAGTTGTTTCATATGCATTGAACGTTGTGGATTCAGAAGTTGATAGCCACATACTAAATGGGTTGAATGCTCTTTATTTATTGTTCCGTTTTATATATTAGTCTGAACCTCGTTGCCATGAATGGTCTTTCATTTTCTTATTGCTGTCACCAACACAAATAATGGAGATTACGCTTAAAGCTAAGCTCAATACAGTGTTCCGTACCATCACACTCACACACCCTCACGTTACACATGTTTACTCTTTAGATTAAAGTGAAGAGAAGAATTTTAAACTATTTTTCACTCCAAAAGTAACCATTTTTATTTACTACATTAAAACTCGTAAAAGGGTTTTTGAAGCTTCAATCTAAACGTGATGTTACTTTGTGGGAACACGTTGATGAGTGTAGGAAGTAGCTAGGAATGACGAACGCATGCTACCATGCAATGATGCTTGTAAAGTAATGAGACGCTGTTACATTATATGGCAGGATCTCAACATTAAAGATGATACTCATAATTATTACAGTATCATTTCATCGCACAAGTTTGTATGATTAAACATTTTGAGCCTGCATCTGACACAGTCCAAGACTCAAAAGCTGTGTTGTGTATTGATTAAGAGCGTTTAATTTCTTGAAGAATGAATAAATCTGCATTTATTTGATACAACTCAAAACTAAATGCACCTGACAAGTTTTTCTCTTAATCAGATTTAGAGAATGGCAATATATTTAACGTTTATAATTATGTGTTCTGCCTAACGGTATGATTCTTGTTCTTATTTTTTAGTTGGAAAGTGTTATTAAGCCATGTGAATTCTGCTACGTATAAGGGAATTAAATTTCCGTACAAAATTCTTAAAGTGGGTAGTTTGTGCATGATGAGTTTCTGAACGCAATCGCTGTTAAATTATTGTGAAAGGAAATGAAGTAGAAGTAGCAGCAGCAGCAATGGTAGCTAAGATCTGAGAGGTTATGCGCAAAATCTGCAGCATTAAACCCTTACAGTGTTCTCACACTCTATTATGATTACACTGTCCCCCACCCCACAACACAAATCCCTTTTCTCTCACCCATATTGTGATCCACACAAACTATAGTATATACTTTAAGCTGATATGGAATTTACATTTTCTACATAAGATGCATGGTATCGGTAGCACTCTCATAAATCAAGTTATTTTTTTTTATTTTGCCATTTTACCAAAACATTATTAGTGATTCTATCTTTCTTATTTCTATAACTTAGATTCATCTTTGGATTTTTAACCATTTTTTTTAAGTGAGAGTGTCACATTGATATTCTCTAGAGAATAAATATTTTTAAATATGAATACCTTACAAACCATTCCTTTAAAATACCATCATGATTATGGGATTTATATTTTCTACACAAAGTACATGGTATTAGTAGCCATCACTCTCATAAATCAAGTTATTTTTCTTTATTTTACCATTTTGCCAAAATATTATTTGTATTGTTTATTTTTTTCATTTTTATAATTTGGGACTTAGATTCATGTTTGAAATTTTAACAATCTCTTTAAGTGAGAGTCTCTCTTTCACATTATATTGGTATACTCTCTCTCGAGAATAAATATTTGTAAACATGAGTACCATCATGATTATGGGATACGCTTGCCTAGAAATTCAATTAAGAAGATTTTCGATACTACAGCGAACTATCAATTCTAATACCACACTTGCTTAAAAAAATTAAAAGAAAAATACTGGAAAAATAAAAAAAAAATAAAACAAAAATTAGACCTATATAAAAAAATGACATAACTTTGAACCCAAAATCTTAAAACATTAGGTTTGTGGATTTTTTCTCTTACACACCGCTCATCTTTTTCAATTTTACAATACTTAGACTTTCACTTGAATGGTTATAAATTTACAGGTAATTATTAAGCACAAATGAAAGTGAGTAATGCGATTGGGCGTTGACTAATCTCATTGAGAATCCGAGGAGAATACAGTGAGTTTGAAGAATTTTGAAGGCACTAGGGCAATCTGAAAGTTGAAGGAATCAAGTGTGGGCGAAGGAATATACTTAAAAAAGATTTGAGTGAGGAATATTTAGAATTTGTGGTGATACAGTCAGCAGCATGTGTAAGAGTGAGTTTAGTTTTGAAGACTTTAGGGATAACAAGAAAAGGAATGGGGGACCTAAACATGTGCATGAGTGAGGTGAGATGTACATGGTTTAAAGAAATGCAGCAGAGTAGCACTATTATGGGGATGTGTTCAAATGGGAATATGATATATTCTTCAGTGTTTCTATAATGCAATGTGCTCATTTCTTAGTGTCTGTTGGATGGAAGATAATTTTATTACAAGTATGGCATTTATAAGGTCAACAGCCTTTGAACTAGGCCACTGTGACATGTTGCAAAATTAGGTCAATATTGGACTTCAAGCTTTTCTGTACCATTAATTAATTGCTACCAACCAGTTTTCTTTAAGTTTATTGCCAAAATGAATTCACTTTTTGAAACCAATAAAAGTTTGATTCAACTTTTTCAACACTTTTTTCTTCAATTATAAGTTATCTGTTGTATATGTCTGCATCCATATATGTGAAAGTCTAGCACAGTACCTACCCTTCATTCTGGAACTATAATATATCAAAGGCTTTAATATTCCTTCCTTTTTATTACCATTTACAATATAGAATTACAAAATCAATTTGAAAGATGAAGAGATTTTAATGCGTTTCTTTGTGTCAAAAACTGAACATTTAAAAAATGATTGATTGTTACATAAATTAGCGAAAGACCCATACGATAGTTTGATGATGAAAAGTGATTAAACAGCTCATGAATTGGCTTAGTTTTTAAATAAAATAAGTGAGACTTTGTCTTGTATATTAGTAATATATAAAAGTGTGTATGTGAGACATTTGTAAGCGCTAAAATCATGGATATAGTCGTTCATCTTCATAGCTTGATATCTTTGATCATGGGGTTAAAAAGTTTGACAATGAAGAGAACATGTAGCTTACCAACGCCACAAATTTAGATTTTTTGGTCCAAAAAATTCAAATACACATAACCACTATTATAGCAAATGAGTAGTTTTGATGCTTTAAAAATCATAGGTGTAAGTGGAAGATTGAGTAAATTCCTCACTCACTCAATAAATAAAGATAAAAGTTTAGCAAATTATTGTCTACTGAATTGTTTCAAACCAAAAATTGACTCTCTTAGTTTGCAAACTTCGTTTAATTGAGTGAAGCAATGAACATGGAATTAGTGTAAGAACCATTAATGTGTTACATCAATAGTAAAAATTATTTAATAATGATAAATTTTGTAGTTAGTGAAAAATGTCAAAGTAGTTATTCTCTTTTTGTTTTGGATGAATTTGTCTTTTAAGTCTAACTTTATGTCTTTTAAAGGATCATCAATTTCAAGGTTTATTTTGTAAAGTCATGATTTATGATCTCGATTGAGAGAAATCAAATCTGAAACATTATTTTGAATGAGAAGACTAATATAAATTTACATCATTTTTATCCAAATTACATATTTAGTAGCTTGTTTATATGTTTAGATTTGTTCAACGTGAATATAGTTAAATAATATTATGAAAAAAAATAATGTGATAATCCAAATAATAATATAATATGAACATTAACAATATTAAAGAGTGTTAGATATGAAAAATGTTGTGAAGAGAATGTGATTAATAACATGATTTACATGGATGAGAATTGTCACCAATAAAAGTTCTTTAAATAAAAATTGTTCTTGATGTTCTGTATGATGAAGATAATAAAAACTAGTGATACTTAACTTTAATGTATACCCTGACTTATCTAATTTGACTTTAGATAAACATTAAGAAGAGAATAGTAATTGAAAAAAATAATATTCTCAATTTATAGATATAAGGCAAGCCTATATATAAAGATATGTGAAATAGGAAAAAAATTTAAACAATAAACTAAAAAAGAAAAAACTGTTGTAAATGTATTTTTGACTTCTCCAGTGGTCATTGAAAAATATACTGCAAAATTCGAAATTGAAAACAAGCACTCTTCCAAATTAAGCCATCAGTATTTTTGTTGTTATATTTCAGAAATATTTAGTTAAACAATCAGTTTGTCTTACTTTAAGTAATATTAAACGAGTAAAATAGCGATTTTAAGTTCTAAAAGTGAGTCCTTATTAATTTAATAATACGATTTTCTTTATATTTAGTCTTAAATATATAAAAAACGTTACAAAATTATGTTCTGTATTGTTACATTTTGTGAGAATTTGTTGTCAGTAAACTGTAAAAGAATAAGTTGACATTAAATTGTATTTTTAAGAACTAATTCGACATTAAGTTGTAAATTTAATTATACGGATACATGTATTTAAATTGAAATAAAAAATTATAACATATTTCTCCGTGACATTATAAAAATTATAATCGATTTCCTTTAACACAATGCCATTGGATAGGAAAAAATTAACTAGTTGAATCAAATAAAATTTAAGTGAGTACAAATTGAAAAAGTATATTTAAAAAACAATTACTTTTTCTTAACAAATACCCATAATTGATTTTTTCCAGGTTAGCACGTGTTTGGTGTGTGGTTGAAAGAAAAAAGCATGAGAGAAAAATAAAGTAAAAACACAGAGAAATCAATTAAAACATTTATTCGTTCTATCTTTTTAATGTTCAAGTTTTTATCACATATAATTAATATTTATATACATAATTTATTTTACAATAATTATTATAATATCTATATCAATGATAATTTTTAATGGAACAGAGCCAGGTGTCACTAAATTCTGTCTAAGGCTCCAAATTTTAAATACTGCATTTGAAGTGTTTGATAAATTGCTTTAAAGTCAGTAAGAATGATATGAAAAGAAAAATTGGAATTGTAGTGATATTTTTGAGGCAGAAAGTAAAAATAAGTGTTGGCAATGCCAACTGTCCACTAAGGAAAAAGAGGTGAGTGATGATGAAAATGAAAGGGTGGAGGATTAGGACTGAGTTGGCTGCACACTACACAACAACAAGGCCTTTGATCAGAACACCGCAGAAGCGAAGATGAACAGAACTGAGCCATTTAATGACAGGTCCATTTACTACTATACTACCATACTATAGTATAGTATGTATAGAAGTTCGCGTTATTGAAGGGATGCAAAAGAGAAAGCTGAAGTGTCAGTTTTGGCGTGCACAACTCAGCAACGTGCACCCCAGAAATTGAATGGTCTCTACACACTTTCTCACCTAAAATCAAAGACCAAAATGCATTAGGAAAAGTGTAACAAAGTGGCAATGTTCAAGGCTGCTAGACACAACACAACCTTTGTTTCTTAACACTTTGGCATTTTCTGTACTTTGAGATACACACACATGAGAAAAATAAGCCGCTTCACCTCAGTCTCTGCTTGATTGTTCTTTTTCTTTTTACTTTGTTCTTTATTTTTTTTTTGTGTTTTACTCCTTCAGCTTCTGGCTTCCGTGGCTGTGTTGAAAGTTGGAACTTGAAACTCAGTTCGGTGCTCCTGACTCCATAACAAACAAACTCACTGTCATGCACAGCAGCAACACCTGTTGCACTGCACCATTTGTCTTGTCCATCTTCTATTGAACTTCAACTGTGTGTGAGTCTCTTCCCACTGTGATTCAAGTGTAAACTCTTGGTTTACTCGCTTTACCTTTATTTTTGTTAGCTTCAGCTTCATGGCTGGATATGCTGTGTTCGATATTCTTTTACTGTTTTTCTCTAGAAAAAAATGATTTGTTTCAAAAGGGGTGTGTGAATATTGAAGCCTTTTTTTTTTTTTTTTTTTTTTTTCGGCAATGCGTGTAGTTGTTTGTCTATATATAAGGGTTTAAAAAAAATGGGGTGTTGGGTGATGTTGGGAAGTACACGGAGAGTGAAGTTTGGTGCTTGTCATTGTGATTTGCAAGTTGATCCAGGGCATATTTCTTCATGTGTGGTTGAGAGTTTCACAGCACCAAACAGCATAAAGTTATGATCTTGCCTCATTATTTTACTAGATATCTGTGATACATTCTGGTGGATTCCTCAGATTTCAGCAGCCCAAGTTTGTTTATGATATATTCTTGCAAGTAGCTGATGTATGATTGTTCATTACTATAATAACTCCATATTCGTGATTTTCTTCATTTATTCCATACTTGGCAAAAGATTCTTGTTGTCTACAGTTTTGGTGGTTTTTTCAACTGATACCGAGATGCTGTTTTCAGTTGCAGGTTTTCAAACTTCAACCATATAAAAAAAAAAGGAGAAAAAAAAGATATATAGACATATAAATCGATGCTGGATTTGGAACTTGGAGCTTTGAGGGCACTAGAGGTGTCGTTGGTGTGAATCTTTATTGGCTTTTAAAAAACTAAGAAACAGAAAGTGAAAAGATAAAGAAATATGGGAAAGTGAGGTGGAGTCAGATTTGTGTCTCTGGTTTGATAATTGTTTAGTGTTAACACTCTGTTGGCTATGTCTCCTGAGCTGACTCGGTGCGCCCGGGCTCCGTGGGCTTTGCCGCCGACCAAGGAAACAATCTCTTTGTGGAGTCTCTTCCCATTTAAGAGAACCTTTGCTTAAAAAATTGGACTCTCTTATCTCTCTCATTATTCATTCACCTTCTGCCTTGTTTGCTGTAAAGATTCGCTCACACTCTGCACTATTTAACCTTCCTGTTCTACAAACCTTCCTTTTCTCTCTCAAGCCAACCAACAAACTTGGATAAATCTTAGTGTGAGTTGGCCCTCATACCTGGGCTTGTCTTCTCTTTCCTTTTCTGGCCAAATTTTGGCTGCTATATATGCAGCGATGTTTATGGGGGCTATCTATGATTTATTGGATTTAGAGATCAGCTACTGAGTGGTGGTGAAATCTGTTTTTTGTTGTTTCAATCGAGTTGGCCTCAGCTGAGAGGAAGAAGATCTTATACTGTCAAGATGAAGTTCATGAAGCTTGGATCCAAGCCTGATACTTTTCAGACTGATGGCAACAATGTTAGGTGAGATTATGTATTCTCTTTATGATATTTTTGCTGAGATGTGAATTACACTACTTGATGTGTTGATGTTCCTCTTTTTTTCTTTTTCTTTTTCTTTTCTGTTAACAAACATAAATAAATTTACACAAACTGAAAAGTGTCATATACGTTCCTATAGTTTGTTGCTTTGAAGGTGGATAATTGATAGTGTTTGGATAAATCACAAGAATCAATTCTACCCTACAAAATCATGGTGATACCATGAAAAAGTAGAGGCCACTATTTTATTACTTTACCTCCACTATGAAATTTTAATTCATTATTTCTCACCATGTAGCCAATCCAACACACTATGTAAGAATTTGACAGTTCCTATTTGTCATAATTTCCCCTTATGTGCATGTACTTCATTCTTCAAGGAGCTTTTCTGTGACTGAGGAGATGTTTTCAGTTTCATTAGTTCATCTTCCTGCTTTTTTTTAATTGGGGCAACAACTTTACTTTACTCTCTTACTATTCGTAATTGTAAATGGTTTCTAGCTTTCATAATGCATGGTATAAGTAAAAAAACACGCAAAAAGATAGTGTTGGGAAATGTAGCTAATTAAATATTAAATATTAGATATATCAATAATCATCATGCCCTGTACCTGATAGCTATTGACCTGTGGCATCTTTGCTGGCCGCCCTAGCTAAGACTCATACATTCCCCTTTGATGGTTTAATTATCTTAACCACTGTTTGTAAGTGCATTGTTGTTACACAGTTCATTTTATCCAATTATTCATTCAAATTATTGTTATTCTTTTGTATGACTGATATGAAAGAACTAAACAATACCCACTTGCATTTTCTATGGTCTCTAAAACTGTGTATTCTTGGTATTGTCATATGCAAATTACGTTAATTTTATAATATACTGGCCACATAATTTTCAACATCACTTTCTTAGTCTTGTCATACATACCCTTTTAGAAGCCAATTAGCTCTCATGTGTATCCGAGAAGAATCTATTTGCGAAGTTTCGTGGTGTTAAAACGTTTATATAAGCAAAGGTTTTAACATGATAAATATGGCAGATGGAAAGAACTACATACAATAAGATTTCGCATATTGAGTCTGGAATTTGAACATCAAATCATTAACTGAGTATGTTTAATCCACTTGTGATGCTGAATAAGACATTTAAAAAGAGCATAAAAGAAAAAGAAAATTAAAAGTCTTAGATTCTCAATCATTTTTTAACCCATCCCCATACTTTTCTGGCTTTTATTTTTTCATTTTATGCAACCTTTTAGACAGTATTTCTCAAGATGCATTTCATGTGCAGGTACGTGGCAAGTGAGTTGGCGTCAGATATTGTTGTTAGTGTAGGAGACATCAAGTTTTATTTACATAAGGTATGATTCGGCCCAGTAAACTTATCTAGTCTCCTACTGAGAATTTCCATATTGGCATTTAATGATTTCTATAAGTGTCAAATTTCAATTATTTATGGCAATTTCTGGACAATTACTGACAAAATTATATACTTTGATATTATATTCCCATTATATTATTGTAACATGAGGATGGTTCAGGACACATAAAAGAACAAAAAAAGCTTTTGTTCATTATGGTTTTGGATTTTCAAGATATTTAGGAGGGTTTGGTCTTGCTTTATGTAAATTGGTCATTTTTTCTATTCCTTAGCACGTATCTAAAGGGCTCACAGTAACAAAAAAAAAACTCATTTGGCAAAAATTTCAATTGGTAAACCACTTGTCTACATTGCTTTATGATAGGGAGCAGAACCTGTAAGGGCTATTACTGACCTATGTTAACTTCGCTTTCTAAGGCTGAATTGAACTGTTTTAGTTTGTTTTGTTATGAGTTTAAACTCAGTTAGATTTACAAAGAATCTGGTTGGGCCATTATTACTTGAAAGTCACTGTAGAGGTTGAGGAAACTGGCTCATATTAGTTACAACATCCAAATAAACAGTTAAGTAAATTTGGCTGCAAGTTTTCATTTTATATTACTGATATATCAAATCCTTTGATGTGTAGTTTCCTCTCCTGTCAAAGAGTTCTCACTTACAGACATTGATCTCCCTCAACAATGAAGAAAATTTAGATGAAATTCAGATTTCTGATATTCCTGGCGGTGCAAGTACCTTTGAAATATGTGCTAAGTTTTGCTATGGTATGACTGTTACCCTCAATGCTTACAATGTAATAGCAACTCGGTGTGCAGCAGAGTATCTTGGAATGCATGAGACCATTGAGAAAGGAAACCTCGTTTACAAGATTGATGTTTTCCTTAGCTCTAGCATTTTCCGTAGTTGGAAGGATTCAATCATCCTTCTTCAGACTTCAAAGTCTATGTTACCCTTGGTTGAGGACCTAAAGGTTGTCAGTCATTGCGTTGATTCCATTGCAAATAAGGCATGTGTTGATGTATCCAAAGTTGACTGGTCTTACACCTATAACCGGAAGAAGCTTCCTGAGGAAAATGGGATTGAATCAAACCAGAATGGACTCAGAACTCGACTGGTGCCAAAAGACTGGTGGGTAGAAGATTTATGTGAGCTTGAAGTTGATTTGTACAAGTCTGTGATTACAAATATTAAATCCAAGGCCGTTCAATCCAATGAAGTGATCGGTGAAGCTTTGAAAGCATATGCTTACAGAAGATTGCCAAATTTCAGTAAGGGTATGATCCAGTGTGGGGATGTCTCAAAGCATCGTGTAGTGGTTGAAACTATTGTGTGGTTGTTGCCTACTGAGAAGGGCAGTGTTCCTTGTAGGTTCTTACTCAAGTTATTGAAAGCTGCCATTTTTGTACAATCAGGAGATAGAACTAAAGAAGAGCTGGTAAAGAGAATTGGGCAGCAGCTGGAGGAGGCTTCTGTAAGTGATATTTTGATTCAAGGACCAGATGGGGATGCTACAATGTATGATGTTAGTATAGTACACAACATTGTTAAAGAGTTTTTTAGGAAAGATTACAATGTTGAGATTGAATCAGTTGCGGGTGGTGAACTTGAGGGAATAAGAAAACCGGGGATTCTATCAGATGCTTCCAAGCTGATGGTTGCAAAACTCATAGATGGATACCTTGCTGAAATTGCAAAAGATCCCAAGTTACCTTTGTCTGATTTTGTTAATCTTGCTGAGTTAGTGTCTAGCATCTCTCGTCCAGCTCATGATGGCCTTTACAGGGCTATTGACACATATCTGAAGGTAACTGTTCTCAAAAAGAATTCTTTTATTTAATTTGCATTTTCATTTTGACTTTGCTAGAGTGAGCTTCTACACTCTGGTATATGCATATAGAAAATTATGTGCTTAATATGCAGGAATATTTTAACTTCACTCTTGTGCAAGTTGTATGTGGAGGTAACTAAGTCATTCCCTTCTATTTTATCTTTTTCAAATTTTTAAACACCACAGGAGCACCCTGGGATCAGCAAAAGCGAAAAGAAGAGGATATGCAAGCTGATGGATTGTAGAAAGCTATCAGTTGACGCATGCTTGCATGCAGTGCAAAACGAGAGACTACCATTGCGTGTAGTTGTGCAGGTACTATATTTTGAGCAGTTAAGGACTGCTGCATCATCCGGCACTAGCACTCCTGACATACCTAGAGGAATCAAAGACTTGAACAATGAATCCAATGGAAGCTCAAGGTCAGGGACAACTAACCCAGAAGATGAGTTGGATGCTGTGGCCACAGGTGAGGAACTGAAGGCATTAAGAAAGGAACTTGCATCATTGAGGCTGAGCAATGGAGTTGGAAACAATGACAAAGATGGAGATATCAAACCCAGCATGGACAAAGCTGTCATTGGCAAGGTGAAAGGGTTGCTCAAGTCAAAAAAGTCTTTCATAAAGCTTTGGGCCAGCAAAGGGGGTCAAGGGGAAAATAGTGGCTCAGACTCGTCAGAGAGTATTAGTTCTGCTAACCCAGAAGAAGCCAAGTCTACTCCTTCAAGAAATAGGAGACATTCAGTTTCCTGAAAGTAGTTTGGTTCGTTTTGTTGGCTTTTCTATCATTGTTTCTTTTCTTTCTTTTTATTACTAGTTCACTATGACAAGATTCCAACACTAGTGGTTTATATCTTCTATATTGAGTAGAGTACATATAGTTTAAAATAGTAGATTTGTGAAGAATGGGAATCATGTAATGCAAACATCTATCCTATCAATAGTTTTTAAGCTGCCCTTCGCACTTCCTTGAGATTGAAATATCCCAATATTACAATCACACACTCCTTTTCTTAGTAACTATTTCAAGGAAACTGATGGTATAAATGGATATTTACCACTTACCACTATAATCAAGTGTTATCAGTTACTGCCATGTGTTTTGCTGAAATACTGATAAGACCTCATGGTCTATTATTTAATACCCAATATTTGAATAACTTTTGAGTTTGCTACAGAAGATATGCGAGTAGAAGTAGATTCGTCTGGTATTTAAAATAAAGCTATTATTTTGGGGGGATCTGAGAGGCTGGCAGATGACACATGCATTACATTTTGTGGACCTGCAAGCTTGTGATCCATTATTCTAGTTTGAAGTCAAACCAGTGGTTTTTGCATATAATTTAAAGTCCACTTGTGGAATCTTTATAGATTCATTCTTATTTATTTCAAAATGGAAGAAGGGAATTAGTGCCGTAATCCAAAGTGAGACTTCCAGCATATACTATTTCTTAAATCTTGAATATAAACAAAAACAATACAAGCTGATTTTAAATATTTATCTTAATTTAATGAAATGTGTCAAAATGTCTTCATTTGACTGATGAGATGGTATGTTAACGATTTAGTAGTAGTTTTAATGACTTCAGTTTTGAAAAATCATAATAATAAGGGAGGGTTTAGAAAAAAGGTTTAATTTTTAAATGGAATAATAAAATTAAATTATGTTAAATTAATCCAAGTGACATTAGGTGAGCGGTCTGAAATTGTATTTTAACTATCCAATGTTTATCTAACATATATCAGAAGAAACAAACTTGTTCCCCTAAAATCCACAGAAGCATGCTTTAAAATGCACGTCACAAACATTGAAAATTAATTGTAATCCGGCACCCATTAATCGCATAGCAAACTTTCAGGGTTGGATTAGTAATAGTATATTAATAAAGTTAAGGTTACTCCTTAGGCCAGTTAATTGTGCCGCGGCAGCTAGTTTAATCAAACTCTAATTAATATTACTAATGCCACCAAATAGTTACTATGCTAAAGTGCCTTTTAATAACCTATCTGTTAACTTCAGTTGGTTAATATTGTACCTTTATCACTTCGTTTCTGTCACTAAGTTGCGATCAGCTTCATAAGCTATACTCCAAAACCTAAAAGCAAGATTCGTTTATTACAAAGGAGTGCCAAATGTTAAGATCAAAGCCGTAGGAATGGTTATTTGTTACACACAGAATATTGATCAAGATAAGAAAAATGGCAAAGAACCGAAATCATTGTGAAGAAAAGGTTATTTAATATTGTACCCAAGTTTGGACGTGTAGAAATTGAAGGGGTGGAGAAGGGCCTTCTTTTCCAACTTCAGCTGATAATAGATTCAACAAAAAAGGTCAAATTCATTTAAAGGTGCATAAGCAAGTAATAATAATATTGCCCAAATTCCATTTGTCTTCCTGATGCATTGAAGGGACATAGTGTTTATGATGAAGATTCACCAATAATAGCACTCTCTTTCACAAACTAGTTTTGAAATGTGTAGGGCCTAATCAAACCTGATTAATAGTATTAATAATATGCAGGGGATATAATGGGATATAATGGGTCCTGCCCCTCAAATTAAATATCACAACAATTTGGAACTATGGTGGAGTCCTTTAACCACATAAGATGCATGTATATAAGGCTAAAAGTCTTGGATGAAAGATTAACCTAATTGGAATCTCATTCTTCACAGACATTAATTTTGTTGGGAAATACGCCAAACTCTTTTCATGTGGATGCAGATGTGGTCCATTTCGGATAAAGATGCCAATTGCCACGTATCCAACTTCTGACCATAACATCCAATGCCTATGTGTAGCTTTATACGCCAGCTTAATCATTATCATCCTTGTGTCAGGCATCATCAAACCTCACTCTACATTTTTAATCATTTGGTATCAAGCTCTGTAGATGAACAAGCAAGCTTGCAAATCAAAATGTGAAAATGTCTTAAGCTGCACCCTCACTAGCTAACTTTGTAAAGCACATGGGAAAGCGTTGAATAGAAGATAAATCTTGCAACATTATCATAGAATAAACTATAAAGAATCACTATATTCAAGGAGCTTCCATCCACATTGATCTAAATGAGGAATCAAGCAAGAACTTGATGGTTGGAAAAACACATAAGTTGATTGGAATCCAACTATGGAAAAATTCCAACATCTGCGGAAAACCGGAGCAGGCCCAGAACACCCGTTTCCTTGGAATACTATCTAGCCACACATTGTTTCCACAAGACCCTACCCATTAGTAACTCAACCATGGTTGAATTTATATGATATAAAATTACCTACAAGTAACGTCATTCTAATATTATATATTATATTAATAAACAAATGCGAACAAGGTTGGTTGATTAATTGATGATGCATGCATGTTCCCACACTCACTTTATATATGCCCAACTCACCTTTCTTCCTCCATATATATCAAACCTGCATCCCTTTTTCTGCTTCTATAAGACTAGCAAGGTAACTATCCATTTAATAAGATATATTATTCCCTACACACTTACTGTTCCAGTCTAGTTGATTCATAGTACGATTCTTGTGGAGTGGATCAAAGGAAGAAAAAGATGAGCTGCAATGGTTGTCGTGTTCTCAGAAAGGGTTGCAGTGAGAACTGCATGCTACGACATTGCTTACAATGGATAGAGAACCCACAAGCCCAAGCTCACGCCACCCTCTTTGTGGCCAAGTTCTTTGGCCGTGCTGCTCTCATGTCTTTCCTTTCCGCAGTACCTGCCAACCAAAGATCCGGTATGCAATGTAACCCTATCGATGCATGCATGAAAAACAGTTACCAAGATATATATGGTATAAACGAGGATACATGAATTCTGTTCTTGTAATTTTCTTAGAACATATCCAATAGTACAATCTTTTAAAAACTTAAAACAGGTTCTACAGTTATTTTACAATTCTTAAGTACTGTTAAAAACAGTTATTTATATGATAAATTGTTCTTACATAAGAACTAGTTCTTAAGGTTAAGAAGCCCTTAGCAACTCCTACCAAAGATGTTTCTGCATCAGTAATCTTTCAAATAGCTAACTAAAGCTAGGATGATATCATAATATTATAGGTCAACCAGTTCCACATAATCAATTGTTTTATCTTTTCTAAATAATCGGCACCACAGCCAGGTGTCCAAATTGAAGTTATGTTACATAAGAAGTGCCATCAACATGTTTTCTTTTTAACATACAGTGTAACTGCAGTATATAACAAATCATTTACTACTATAATTAACTATAGCATGATTGATGAGGAGATGCAATTGTATGTACTGTTATTTGACTTTGTGTGTGTTTTGAAGAAGTTGGGAGAAAAAGTTGTGACCTGTGGTGTGTGTATGTGGCACTGACAGCTTTGTTTCAGTCACTGCTTTATGAAGCAGTGGGGCGTACTATAAATCCAGTGAATGGAGCAGTGGGGCTGTTGTGGACTGGGAACTGGCACCTGTGCCAAATGGGTGTGGAGAAAGTGCTCCGAGGTGGTGCTGCGTTGACCCCACTTCCTCACTTCTTGAGTAGTGCAGATGTACACCATCAACACCATGTAACTGAGAGAGTGATGGTTGGAGGTGGAATATTGTGTCACCAGGCAAAGAAGCAAAGTGTGGGGACACCCTCTCAGGAATCTGAGACCTCCTATTTGGGACCTGAACCAGAGGATTGTGCTCCTCAAAGTCAAAGGAACCTCCTTACACTGTTCTTATGATACCTTATAATATAGAGATATTATACACCTTAACAGTGTTTGTTGGGATTGACATGCTTTTATCAAGCTACTGTTAGTGGCATAATCAAAAAGATATCATATAACTAGAGATCCAAATCGGTTTCACCATTTTAAGGATGGGAGTTACTCTTATCTTAAGATTAATTAGCTGGTGATTATGAGTGTAAATGAGTTGAGTATTTGAAATGTTGTAACCTAAAATTATGAAAAATATTAATTACTTAAATTTGAGTTATTAATTTGCTCAAAGGAGTAAACTTATAGGTGTTGTTAACGTTGTTTTTCTATCATATTTAAAGTTTCAACTGCACTGTATTAAATAAGATGTATATGATCAAGATAAAATTCTAACACCAACAATATCTATTGTAATGTATATAGTCTTTTTCTTATCTAAATTTATTTCAAAATTTAAATATGACTCATTAAAAACAAAATTTGAATTGTATGTGTTTAGTTACTTATAAATTAATTTTAATTTCAGAAAAAAAAATTAAGTTTACATTTTAACATTATCAATCTTTTAATAAAAACTTTAATTTATTCTACCAAAAGAACTTTAATATTGGATAATAATATATAAATAAATACATGTTTAATGCAATGTAAAACTAAACAAATTTAGACTTTAATATTTTCAAATTTTAATAAATAAAAAACTTTGTTGACTATTAAAGAAAAAACTTCAAATTTTTGTACATTTGTAAATGTATAACTTACTTTTTATATCTATTTACCATTTTTCAGTAGGAAAAAGAGTGAACCGGCTTGATTTTTTAAAAACAGTAGAAAAATATTTCCCGGTCACGAAATTGAGACAACAAAATATTATTCTTTTGATTTGGAAAAAAAGATAGAGACTTTAGTTCCATTAAAAAAAATGTACACTTTCAACCAATGAAAAAATTAAAGATATATTTTTGAAACATATATTATAAAAAAATAAAATTCAACAAATTTATTATAGATTATAAATGACAATTTATTATTAGATGAGAACATAAACAAACTTTTACACTGTGTGGATTTTAGTTAAATTCTTTTTTACATATGCAAATATGTATGGAAAGAGTCAGAAAATAAATGCATATGAATCAGTGTAAAATTTTTATATTCAAACTTTGAAACTCTAACTTCAATTGCAGAAATGTAAGAATTCAGATTTTTCATTCTTTTTCTTAATTACATTTTCTTAATCACAGTTATATTATTTTAGTTTCCTAATCACAGTCATCACTTAAAAGTCATGGTGAGAAATTTCACCTGATGGAGGGTTGGAATGAGAAAGACTATTCTGGGATCCATCTTTGATGTGCACGGCCTTCCGAAACCTTGGTTGCATTGGTTGGAACTGCGGTCACTGGTAGAGCCGCTAATGCACAATACCAGAAAAGAAGCAATGCTCTAAGAACTTATGGTGGAATGGACGTACACTTTCAAAGATGAAAGTCTGAGTTACATTTTAACCAAATGATCAAAGGTTCTGCGTGTAATTTTAATCAAATGAAAAATAACTGTAGGTGTAAAGAAAAGTATCACCCATAAAAAAACGAAAGAATGAATATGCTATATAATTTTAAAAATGGCAACTTTTCTGCAGCAATTTACTACCATAAACACAGATCAGTTGTACAGCATAATATTGACTCGTCAAGCACTCTTCATTAATCAATATAATGAAATCAGACATGATGCCTTGGATGAGTTTTCCCAGATGGTATATCATCCCTTCCATGATAACTGTGAAGTTATTGAACAAAGATGAGATGCACATGTGCTTTCCTATATCTTATTGAAATTAACCTTCAGTTAATGAAAGATAAAGTTATATACCACAGATATAAAAAACTCAACATTAAATTTCAAACAAATTAAACTAGTACGAGCTGATGGAAGTTGTTCTCATGCAATCTCTTAAACAAAAAAACTACACTCATTTCAGGTAAAAATCAATAAAAATGAATCTCAGATTAATGTAACAAATTGAACTTTCAGGTATATACCTTGTTGTAAGGTGAGAAAGGTATCACCAGTAGTCTAGACAAGAACAACTCCCGTCCTTAAAATGGTGAAACCGATTTCGATCTCTAACAATAATATCTCTTTTATATGCCATTGATATTACCTTGGTAATAGCATGGCAATCCCCACATACTCTCAGGTTTTTAATAATTCTTATAGGCAAACTCGAAGGAGATGCTATTAGTGCAAACGCTATAGCTAGCCTTTCACTGTGGTAAGAAAGGACATCTTCCTTATCTTCTTCTTCTACATCAAACAAAACGTCTGATGTTCTTGGTTTGTGACCATATTCTTGTAATCTTCTATTTATGTCCCCAATCTTCAAATATATTTCTTTTGAAAATGGATGAGCTTTGTCACCGTTGAGAAATTCATGCATGGCACCATTAATATCCACCAAGCTAAATCCAGGCAACTTGTCAACCCCACGATCTTTCATCTGCATCCTCACTCTCTTCACATCATTCCACCGACCAATGCTAGCATACATATTAGACAAAAGCACATAGTTTCCACTTGTTTCTGGTTCTAGCTCTATTAAGTGTTTGTGAGCAGCTTCCCCCACCTCTATATTGCCATGAAGTTTTGCTGCACCAAGTAAAGACCTCCACAAAATTGCATTCGGTTTCATGGGCATAGCTTGTAACTTTTCCATTGCCTCCTTTAATCTCCCAGCTCGACCAAGAAGATCGATTAAGCATCCGTAATGCTCAAGTTTTGGCTCCATTCCGTGAACACCCTTCATGGACTCGAAAATTTCGAGGCCCTCCTCTACCAATCCACCATGAGAGCAGGCAAACATAGTAACTACAATAGTTGCATCACCAGGAACTAGGCCCTCAAGTTTCATCTTTCTATACAGTTCAAGTGCCTGAACCCCATGACCATGAACTGCCAACCCCCCAATCATGGCAGTGTAGCAAAACGTGTCCCTTTCAGACAGCTGATCAAACAATTGGCATGCTAGATTCAGACAGCCACATTTACAATACATATCCACCAGTGCAGTTCCCACAAATCGATTCAGTTCAAGATTGTTCCTTAACACATAACCATGTGCCCAAGCACCCTGACTCAGTGCACCTAAATTAGAACATGCACTGATCAATGCCACAAGTGTGACTTCATTAGGCTTTCTCTGAGACAACTGCATGTCTCTGAACAAATACAATGCCTCCAAGGACATATCAGCATCTTGAAAACTTGTGGAGTAACTAACATGACTTGCACATTGTGCGTAGGCAGCCAACATGGTATTCCACGTGGCCAGGTCAGGTTCACTGATTTGATTGAACAAATATCTAGACACACACAATTTTCCATACTTGGCATAGAAATTGAGCAGTGAGTTTTTGACAAAGTGGTCATAAGGGGGTTGAAGGAATTTGAAAACATGGGCATGGAGGGGAGGCCCATGTTGGAGCCACGGACCAAAGCCACAGGCTTTGAAGAGGGAGGGAAAAGTGAAGCTATTGGGTTGAAGGGTCTTGTGGGTGAGAATCTGGTTATAAAGTGAAAAGGCCATATGAATTTGGTCACTGTGGCGAGTGAATGAAGAAATGAGTGTATTGTAGAGGAAAAGTGTTGGACTTGGAATATAGTTAAAGATGGTAATTGCATAGGTTGAGGAAAATTTGGAGGATGTGTTAAGGAGGTGACTTAGATAGTATGTGTGGAGTGAAAGGCCAGTTGCTACCATTTGAGCTTGGGCTTGCTTAAGGGTGTTGAGGCTGTGGCATTTTTGCAACTTCTGGAGAATTGGGTGGTTTGACATGAGGCTTTTGGATTTCATTTTCATCAAACCAATTTACTAAGAAACCAGCAAAACCATGCAACGTTTATTTGCAGACTAGCATTATATTCAGGGTGTGATATGATACCAAATAATAAAGGTGGGCTTGGAAATGGAAAATTGAAGACAAGACTAAAGACTACGACTTTCATCTCATAATCATGATGAAGTCGAGACACAACACAACACAAGCCTGATTCAATGGAATTGTTGTTGTTTGTGTTGATACTGAATGGAGAATCAGAGCAGGTGCAGAAAAATAAACCATAAAGAAAATTATATGGGCCGGGCTAAGTAGACGGGCTGCTTACATTAAGAATTTTCCTTTTAACAAAACACTGTTTCTTATTACACCTCTATACTTTCTCCATGCAACTTCATATGAGCAAAGAAAAGTATCATTTTATCCTTCTCATTTTCTTCTTCTTTTCAGTAAACCCTTGTCACTTTTTCGCTTTCAAATTGTATAACTCGAAATATAAAAGAAATTTATATTTATAACTGTACAATAAAAAGTACAATTTTTTTATTCTAAATTATGTAACTTAAAATATAAAAAATATTATATATCAAATTACACCATTCAAAATACAAAAAATTATATTCCTTTATAATTCAGAATAAAAAAGAAATTCAAATTTTAAAAAAAATATTTTGATAATTTTAGAATTATGGAGGTGCAGGAAGAAAGGCGTAGGAGGTGAAGAAACAAGTCGTCTTAAAAAAAATCTCTTAAAAGTGCGTTTCATTATTATAAAATGTAAACAAACTTTTTGTAGCAATATTTAATTTTAAGAAATATTGATCTTTTGTTTTACATGGATAGAGGTAAGAAAGTGAATATTTTATGATAAAATGAAACAAAATTTTCATTTCCTAATTTGACAATAAAAATGAGTGAAAAAAAAATCTGCTTAAAATTACTTCATAAAAGTCCTTTGTCATACCTTAACGGAAGAAACAAATTGAATTGAATTTAAGAGAAATAAAAAATAAAAACAAATGTTTTAGAAGATAGAAAAATGAGATTAAATTTGAAAAATATATAATATTCAAGCAATGATGTCCGTTGAAAATGAGAAATAGAAAGAGAAGGGTTTTGTTTTGAAATTTGATTAGGTCACCCGCTTTTCCCTGCGTCGGTGTAACTTGGCTATTCAATTTTGAATCTTCCCTTCCCACCCCTCACTTTTCAAATTTCATCAAATCCCACACATGGCATCAGCGGTTCCCGCCGCGACGGGCCGAGAGTTGTCGAATCCTCCGTCGGACGGCATAACCAATCTCCGATTCTCGAATCACAGCGATCATCTCTTGGTCTCCTCATGGGACAAGGTATGTATGTATGCATGCTCCACTTTCTCGCTTCTCAATGCTATGCTTTCTATGCTATCAATTTCATTCCCTTTGTTGCTGTTTGTGCGGTTCAGAGTGTGCGGCTGTATGATGCCAGCGCCAATGTCTTGAGAGGAGAGTTCTTGCACGCTGGTCCCGTTCTTGATTGCTGCTTCCACGACGATTCCTCCGGTTTCAGTGCCGCCGCCGACAACACTGTTAGACGGTCAATCACTCACTCACTCACTCTCTTCAAATTCGAATTTACCTACTTGAGTTTATAACCTAGTTTTGTTGTTCCATCTAATTCGAACAAATATCATTGGTTAGGGTTTTTTGAATCCCAACTGTCGGCTTTAATGCTTCAAAAGATTAAGTGAAAATATGAATTTTGGGGTTTTGAGACTTGGTTTTATATTGTGAAGTCCAACATTTGATAACATTATGATCGAAGTAAATTGCCCATAACATTGGAGATTACGTTTCTTTACTATTTACTTTTGGAAGATCGCTTTTTCTGGAGAGATTAATATGCTTCGCATTTAGTGGGTCATAGCGTAAAAAAATTCTGTTTTCGTGATTTCCAAACCATTAGTTAGTTTTGAATTCCAACTATCCGTTTTGGGACTTCAGAAAATGAGATGAAGAGTATTAGTTGGGTTCCAACCCCGCAATATGGCTATACAAAACGATATTTTTAATCTTCTAAATTCCAAATTTTGACAGTACGAAGTTCAAAATTAATTGTCAATGCCTTTTTAGAAGTTGCATAAAGAAAACACCCCTTGGGAGAGGCTTGTTTGTAGTTGCTGGTTACCACTTAAAGAGATTGATTTACATTTAGAATGGATTAAAATTTAAATGTAATTTCTAAAAAAGGGAGATAAAGTGTGTTGTGAACATTTCTAAGCGGAAAGATGGCATTCATCTCTAAGTAGAGGGGAAAGTAACTCATCCTTTATCTTATCATGCTCCAGGCTTGTCTTCAGCTCCAATAAAGAGGATATTCTGGGGAGGCATGATGCACCTGTTCGTTGTGTTGAGTACTCGTATGCTGCAGGTCTCTCCTCTCTATCTCTATAATGCTGACCTCATTTCACCTATGCTACAGTGTCACCTTATTCATTACTCTAAAAGGGATATTTACCTCTGTCTTTACTCTCACTTATAGGCCAGTTGATCACTGGTAGTTGGGACAAAACCCTGAAATGCTGGGACCCTAGAGGCGCCAGTGGGCAGGAGCGCACACTAGTTGGGACATATCCACAGCCTGAGCGTGTGTACTCTCTCTCACTGGTTGGACATCGCCTGGTTGTAGCAACAGCTGGAAGACATGTTAATATCTATGATTTGAGAAACATGTCTCAACCTGAGCAAAAAAGAGAATCTTCATTAAAATATCAAACCAGATGTGTTCGCTGTTACCCTAATGGAACAGGTGAACTTTAATTGATGGCTAAAATTCTCTATCATTTATTTTTCTGAAGATGACGCACTGATTTTTTTTGTTTCTTAGCCGAGATAGTTGTTACACCTCGTACTCAAATAACTGCTTTATGCAGGATATGCACTTAGTTCTGTTGAGGGCCGGGTTGCAATGGAATTCTTTGACCTCTCAGAGGCTAGCCAAGCAAAAAAGTATGCATTTCTCTCTATACGTCTATGTTCTCCCTTTCTAATACTAATGTTGTGATTATTTTGAACTTCGTGTCCACCTAGATGATAGTATTTCAGTGCATATGGAAAATAGTATATCTTCACTAACTTCTACCTATTAATGAACTCTGCCTAACCTTTATGCAGATATGCTTTCAAGTGTCACAGAAAATCGGAAGCTGGAAGGGACATAGTCTATCCTGTAAATGCAATTGCATTCCACCCCGTGTAAGTGCTCTTTCACCTGGATTTTATCATCTTCTTGAATTGAGACACTCTAACAAGTATTTTAAATTGCTTGCTTAGTTGTTTCTCTAGGATTTACAGTTTCAATAGCTGTAGCATGTATCATTCAAGGATCCTGTTGAGAAGCGGAAATAAAAATATAAATTACATAAAAAAATTCTTAATAGCTCCGTTCCGACTTAGAGGTCATAAATTTAAATCTTGAAAACAGTATTTCCACTTGTGGGATTTTAGCTGGTTTGCACACATCTATCCCCCGGGACTCTACTAGGTAGGAACCTCATAGAATCACCATTTATATTAAGAAAAATTTCTTGTTTAGTTATTTTTCATTTTAAGTAGATGGAATTGATTTCTTCACATATGCAGTTTGATCATAAATACATCTGGTAGATGAAAGTTCTGTTTCCTTTCTTTCATATCCTTAGAATTTCAAGAGCTCCAAAGATGAAATGCTGTGACGCCCATTTAATGGAGTTTGGAATTAAATTGTGTTGTCATCTACTCTTGTTAGGATATCAATTCATATGTTTATTTAGTCGTTATTAACGAAACACTTTATAAAAATGTCTGCAGATATGGCACATTTGCCACGGGAGGTTGTGATGGGTATGTTAACGTATGGGACGGAAACAATAAGAAGAGGCTATACCAGGTTTTATTCCTTTTTGCTTTGGATAAATTGAGTGGCCAAATTTTCTTGAGGTAATTAATGAAGTTACTAAATTGCCGTTTTCTCTTCTAGTACTCAAAATATCCAACTAGCGTTGCCGCACTCTCGTTTAGCAGAGATGGACGCCTGTTGGCTGTTGCCTCAAGTTACACATTCGAAGAAGGGCCTAAAAGGTATGTTATGTATCTAAATTATCTGTCTCTCTTATACGAGCTAGTTTTAAGTAACTGTATTCTTTACATTTTACAGCAACGAACCGGATGCTATTTTCGTTCGTAGTGTAAACGAGATTGAGGTGAAGCCGAAGCCCAAAGTCTATCCCAATCCTCCAGCGTGATTCCTGATGTCCATTTTGAAAATATGAATTTCTTCGTTTTCTTTTTTTTTTTTTTTTTTTTTTTTTTTTTTCATTTCTACTGTTGCACTTCCTCCTAGTGAACACCAAAAACTAAATGTAAAATGTTGTTAAACGCGCTAGCTTATTGTTGGGTACAGGTCACTGTCAATATGCTTTCGTATTGATATGTCGTTATTCCCGTTAAAGTAAATTGAAATTGATAAACACCCTTAAGTCACTTCAGTTTCAAAGTATGAATTTGCTAATTTTCATTTGTTTATTCCCTCTCCTTTTTTCTTGGAAGATCTATTTCAGTCTCTCATGGATGATAAAAATAAAATAAAATTGAACGTGACTAGTCAAGCAGAAATGCAGCGTTAAAAAGAGACTTGTCCAACAGAGGTCAACGTGTGTTGTTGATCAACTAACTAGTGGAATCCAGTTAATCCTTTACAACTCAAGATAAAATTGGGGGGATGACAGATGTATCCAATCAATTGCGAATAAATAGTAGCAAAATAGTTAATCCAATGGTATCGAGTGCTCTTGATCTAGTTGGCAAGAATGTCATGACAAAATTTGAAGAACACAATCTGTAAAAAATTTATTTAAACGTATGGAGAAAATTTGTTTATTATTTATTGAAAAAGAATATGGATACAACTTTACCCTGACGTGGCACATAAAAAGGGACAACGTTAGTCTGGCCGCAATTGTGGCAGGCAATAGAGCTCGTATTGCTTTGTGGTTGGAGTGCATTCCTGTATTTGTTGTTTTTGAATCCCAAGTACCAGTCCTCACGCTAACTGTTTACGATTGCTTAAAAATCGTCTGTTTGATTTTAGTGATAACGACATCTATCTACAAAGACTTCTAATTTATAAACTAGGTTCATTGGTCAATATTGCTTCCAAACAAAGTTATCTTTGCAACATCTACACATTTTTGTAGTTTTCATTTTTTTCTTCCAGAGTAGGGGAAGCAGTCTTGTTCTCATCGTACCGAACTCCGATATTTTTAATTCAGAAACACAATTTGTACAGGAAAATTAAACAATTGTCTCAAAAGTCTTAATTTGATTTTGGTAGGTTTTTTTAACGGAAGGTTATGAGTTGCATCTTTGCTATGCTGTCATGATTGCATTTCACTTTTTTACAACTACGAGGATCATAGACGACCTCAAACATATGGTCACATATATTCTCCTACCAGTTAGCAATTTGACAGTCCAAGACGAATAATTGTTCTGATGATATGCAAAAATCATGTCTCTGATTGCTAAAACTAAAGTGACAAAATACAGTTAAGACATATACCAGGGATTCAAAAGAAGATCTAAGCAGCAAACTACCTAATAAACAATGATTAGTTGATTACATATAGATATATACATAGCCACCCGCTTTTCCTCAAATGACAAGGTAATTGTATACAGCTAGCTAACTAGTGAGCGAAAAGCCACCACTTTTCCTTTGTAAATTGTAATATTCAGACACAACGATATACTACACACGACATACAAGACCACAACAGGTTTCAAAAATGTCAAATGAACACCAAAAGCTAGCTATTAACTCCATTCCATTCTTATTACCTTCTGTGTTATATCTCCACCCCGTGGAAAATAAAAGGCTGGGAGTAGTGTTAGCATTAAGAGTGAGCAGTCAAATAAGATCAGTTCTACACACGTGTTGTCAGGCAGCTGGAAGTTGGCGCACGAGAAAGTTGTAACGTATGTGTTCTTAAGCTACAATCCTTGACCTGCCACATTTATTAGATTCAAAATACCAATAAGCATTCATACAGCATATCAGTATTAGATAGCTTCAAGCAAACATGATTTACCTGCATGGCTGCTAACGAGGACAAAAACTCCTTGCAATGTTCAAGCAAAAACCTTTCTTTTGAGGTCACCTTTAGGATTTCCGCCACCAAGCAGTTAGTTTCTTCCACCTGCTAGAAAGTCAATGTGTTCAGATATACCACCAGAAGTGAGAACAAATGCTTATCTGTAACCCAAAGGCCAAATGCCCCCAAGCAGTTGCCTTCCATGGCACTAAATGAGCAAGTCAGTGATTGGTCTAGAGCAACAGTAATGTGAATTAAACAAAGGTTTCAGTGGGGCTCTAGTCAGTGTTTTTGCTACGATTTGGTTGTTGTATAGAGCTAAATGGTGTTGAATGGTCCATGTAACTCACCCCACCTAGTGAGCTTAGATGTTACATTTAATCTGTCCTTTTCACCATATTAGATGAAAAGTTTACTGCAGAAAGCAAAATAATATGGTTGCATAAATGAACCCAGGCAATAATGCTCCCAATAGAGCATCTATATTATTAGCCAAGAAATAGTTCAAGGAACCATAACTCAACAAATTCAGTAAAGAATGTGAGAATTCAAAACAGGTTAAAGAAAATGCAACTGTCAAGCGTCAAGCCACAAAGGAATTCCCAAACATTCTCTTTTTTTAATAACACGTCTGAACATTCAATTGGCACTACTCAAAAGGAGGTAGAGCTTAAAATAAGCAAAATAGACATTGACATGCAACAAACAGCGGCACATCAAATACTGACAATATAAAAATATGGATAGCTTACCCAAACATAGCAACTAGTATGTATCGAAAAGTTTAGATCAAACAAGTGATAATAGTTAAATTTAATCTTTGTTTCGGAAAAAAAAAAGTTCGAAGAAGATTTACAGGGAAAAAAGAGCTTCAATTGGCTTTACACAACGTGACTAATGACTGAAACAATCAAAGTATAACTACTTCAAACACAAATACCAATTATCAAACCAAAGTCAGAAAAATAAATTATAGATATACGGTTTTCACGCAGACCTTGCACATATAAACTGACAATTAAAACATCACCGTACCTTGTAAAGAAACTTACAGAAAATATAAAAAAAAAAAAAAATCACCTTTGAAGAAAGAGAGTATATTGAGGATGCCATTGCCTGCATCACATCAACTGCTGACCCCAAAGCATCCTTTAGATTTGGTACATCAGCCTGACAAACAATAACAGTTTAAAAATTGATAGTCTATTTTTAAAATAGTGCAAAGTATCCAAAAAAGCAAAAAAGAAAAGTAGCACATACAATTGCTTTCTCAACAACTGGAAGACGGAGTGTACTGGCCTTCAAAGCTTCAGTTGCTCCAAGCAAAGAACTGGAGTGATCTCTATCTAGAAGGGCCCATTCCTCCAAATAAGAAATCTACAACCAAGCAAGATAAAATTTGATTATGACTAAGAGTAATGATGATGATGATAGAAGTAACTGATGACTTGATGAATGCTGATTATGGTTGATAGTAACAATATTAAATTGCTAAAATGTTAGCAAATAGTCAAGTTTGCATCAAGTTATAAACAGGACAGGCACTTCAACAGCAAGCAATTATTTATAACAGAAAAGCAGTACAGATTAAAATGTGAATTTTATCAAGCTAATAACCTTCCACCAAGTTACATTCATTGCACAATAGGCATTACTTTAAAATTGAAAACACTGAATCATACCTGTCCTTTTAGAATGGAAGTTAACTTCAACTTTTGCCTCAGTAATACAAGCTTGATTCTTTTAAGTATGACTGAATGCCGAAGTTCTGAAATTGTTACCCATGCATTCCACAAATGTCTCTGCCATAATTAAAATAATTTAGGTTAAACTATAGTTATTAGGGGGTGAAGTATTGTAGTTGCTATCACCTAAAAGCATAGGCATTGTCATCCAAAACATAGTGGGAGTAGCACATTTCACAACACAAGAAATTAAATGTGCATGTACAGCTGTACAAACACAAAACATAACTTCAGGATATGTGTGACTGCCTCTCATCACGATAAAGGTTTCAGAACATTAATCATGAATTTCTGGGGACTATAAATTGATGTAAGAAAGATAAAGCGGTGTCAACTTCATTATATACCTGACTCGAAGATCAAAAAGATATTGGGCCAAGCTATGCTACCAAGAGTCTTATTCAAGATAGACTTCCACCAACTACTTCCATTTTCTGTACATATACTTAAGTGTACGAGTATTCAAGACACTCTTTATCCCTGCATTTTATATGTTCTATTGGTTCACATAGATAGAAGGTTCAAGAGTTTACATTTCCATTTGAATCACACCTAAACTTCTACTTGTAACAAATTGCAAACTTGAACCAAATATGTCATCAAGTCACTAGTAACAAAGATAACTTCTCATCAACCTTTATTTAAAAGTCCACACCTTTCTCTAACAAGCCTGCCACAATCTATCTGCAATCATAATGATATTTCTATCTGCATTCAAGAAAACTAAAACTATAACAATTTTCACCGTCTTAGTCAATCAGCATTTTGAAACCTAGCACATTTCCTTGAAAATGAGGCATTACATTGATCTTATGACCTTAGCAGCCTAAACTTCAAGCACAGTACATCTCAAATATAGTTTTCTAACGCAACCCTAAGCACATTCTATTCTATTGAGTGTTACAAGTGTGCCCTGTTAATCTGAATCACTCCACAAAACACGCTACAATATACAAGCACAAAACAACACAATTACAAAAATAACTAACAATTAGACACATTAATGTCAAAAACAGATAACAGCAACCATAATACTTACTAAATATGCATTGCCTTAATACACATTTAACCATACCTCAGCATTTAGTTTCTGCACCATAAACGTAGCATCCGCCCTTGCATTCACGAACCGCCACTGCACATACCGGTTATACAGAAGCCTTAATGTATGTGCATCAAATATCCGATCTTCCCCAATCTTCCCTCTCCGCACATCAGCGGAGAAGCTAAGAATGGAGGGTGAGTTACCCGAACCACTATTGATGGAGCTGGCAACTGTGCTTCTCACCCTAGCAGGACTAGGCATCCCTCTTGAAGGAGAGGATCCTGCCCAAAGCTTACTCGGCGAAGCAGGCCGAGCATTCAAACTCCCCCTAACAGGAGAAGCCACAGTTCGTGGGGATAACATAGGACCATCACTGTTGTACCTTTTCAACTGAGCATTTTTGTTTGGCACCCCAATCCTAGAAGCAGGGCTGGTGGACAAGGGAGAACCAGGGTCCTGCAGGCGGCGCAGCCGACTATTAGTTTCCTGCCAAAACCTGGCAGACACAACAATGCCACGAGGCTCCTTAGGGCCCTTGACAGCCCCAGAAGAGTCATGTGCTCCGGAAGTGCTCCCAGAGGAAACACTATCAGTATCAGAAGCAGTGAGATCACAAGACATTGAAGACTTACTCACCAAATTCCCACCACCACCATCATTATTGTAATGATTATTAGCATTAGTAATAGAATTATTATTAGCATTACTATTACCCTTCAACAACTCAGCTTTTCCCAAATCCAAACTCAACCCTCCTAACCCATCAAAAGAAGCCCTTCTCTTTTCACCTTCCACCACCATTGACTTCTGCAAAGCCCTCACCACTTTCCCAAACCCATTCCCAACAACCTTCTTCTTATCACTGATGTCCACACTCTTGGAAAGATGATCCACTTGCCTGGTCCTCGCCGGCCACCGATGCTGATCCGCCGGCCTTGAATTCTCCCCCTTCACTGGAGTGGCCCTCCGCCGCTCCGGCGTGGCTGCCTTCCGCGGCGGAGGGGTGGCGGCGGTGGCTTTTGTCTTGCTAATGGGCAGCGAAAAGGCCTCTCCTTGAAAGGAAACCGACAGGCTCCGAGTTGAAGTCACCAGAAGCTTCGCCGCCTCGGGAAGCGGCGTCGAGGGGCGTGGGCGGCGGCGGTCCACCGACTGGGAACGCTTTGGAACCAAAGGGGTGGAGGAATTGGTGGAACGAGAGAGAAGAGGGGACGGGAATCGTCGAGAAGAAGAACTTGTCGTTGATGTTGAGGTTGAAGTTGTGGTTGTTGTTGTGGTTGTGGTTGAAGAAGGCGAGGGTGAAGGAGAGTGAGACATGTACCTTGAAGAAACTTGCCTACCCTTTGGCCTTCTGGGTACGGTGCCATTGTTGTTGTTGTTGTCTTTCTCAGAAGAGGTCAATGGGTGTTCCGAAATGGCAGCCACCATTTCCGAAAGCTTAGAACCTTCCCTCACATTGCCTCTCTCATGAGGGTTTTCCCTTTCTCTTTCCCCAAAGCTCAAATCTTGACCCTTTTCTCCACCCTGCAGATCAGTGGGTGTGGTTCAGATTCAGCATTTGGGAGGAACAGTGAGTGAGTGAGAGAAATAGCGACGCAGGTTGTGGGATTTTGGAGAGAAAGAGAAAGAGAAAGGGAAGTAGGTGCTAATTAAAAAAGAGAAAACAAAAATAAAAATAGAAATACACAGAGTTTGTAATATAATGTGTAGAGTGGAGTGTTCCACAGGTGAGTGAATCTTTGGTTTTCGGTTTCGCTTTGGTTGAATCTTTGGAGAAACGTTACGTGGTGTTAATATTAATAACCTTTTATTATTTCTAAGTTTCTGGTTTATTGCCTTTTTTTTTTTCTTAATATTCCTTTACCTTCTTTTCTTACACAATGTGCCATTTTATTCTTAGTGTGTAACCTAATAATCCCATGCGTAATTGGCAATGTAAAAATTTATCGCTGTCGTTTACTTGCAAGGAAGGAAAAAAAATTAAAAACTATATATATAAAAGAAAGGAGAAATTTGGATGTAAATGAAAATGATATTATATATTTTATATATAAACCATGTTAGGGAAAAGTGCTACTATCATTTAACCACAAACAAAGCAATATAATGAAGGAAAAAAGTTTCTTTCTTTTTACCAGTTCAAATTTAGTTCATTGTAGAAATGAAATTCAGATGCTTTTCTTTTTTTGTTGAAAGGATTTAGTGTTAATGGGTATTTTAAAATAAAGTGAAATGTGAAAGATAAATGAAAAATTCAAAATTATAAGATGTATTTACATTATACTACTTGAAAAAAAAATTTAAACTATAAAAATGTATATTTAAAATTATTTTACTTGTATATACAATATTTCTCTCCTGAAATTTATTAAACTTAGTTGTTATACTTTAAAATAAATCAATTTTACATAAAAAAAAATCATGAAAATATATTTTCTTTTTATGTTAAATTTTGTTTCAAAAAATTTACATGGTTATATTTTTTTATTAAATTATTTCAAATTATTTCTCCATTAATTTTTAAACTTTTTCTTTAAATCGAAGTTATTTTATTACTGTATATTAAATCAAGTTCTTACTTTTAGACATACTTAACTTTTTGGTGAGGAGAATCGCATGTCTTCCTTTAAATTCAAACTCTTTTAGGCTCACAATATACTTTATAAAAATTGAAATGCTTATAAGTTCAAACAACAAATAAGTTAAGAATAACACACATATCATTCTGTAAGGAAGAATCAGCTAAAATGTTGTCACGCTCTAGAAAAATGCAGTTTAATTTAGTATGTAAAAGTAGAGTATTGTTAATGTCATCATTTTTGTGTTGTGAAATTATTGAAAGAAATCAATAACAATTATATGATTACGTTACTTTGTACCAACACATAATTAAAGAGTAATTAAAAAATAAACCTTCTTTTGGTAACTAATTATAGATTTCATAAATTCTGACCATAAATGGAGTCTTCCACCAATTAGCTTACACGCAGGTAAGTGGCCATCCCTTTCATAAACTGATATTGCATCAATTTATGCTCTCTTCAAACATTCAAAATGCTTCTTATTTTCATGGAATTCTCGGTTCAGTTAGTAGCTTGGCATTTCACAATATTTGGTAGGAGAGATTTGAAAACAAAGAAACCAAGTTGGCCACACTTTTTAGACTTCAATTAAACTTAAATACATCATATCTTTCATTTCATTTTAATTTTCTGCTTACCAAACATGACATTAATGTTGTTCCCTTCAAGTCTTCAGCTAAGCTATTGTCATGAATGATACTTTTCCACAGCTACAAGTACGTAAATAAGGAAAAGCAACACTTTCACATATATCATTGGGAAAGCATAAGGTGCAATTTTTTTGGTTATTTATGAAACGGATGTAAATATACATTTTGTTTTACAAAAATAAGTAAGTTGTGTCATGAAGATAAATTTTAAGTGAAGAGTCTAATAAAAAAATTAAAGTTGTATCAACTAACAAGATTTTAATTAAAAAAACAAATTTCACTAAAATCAAATTTTAATTCTATTATTTTTACTAAAATTGTGTCATGTTGACACGATTACGGTTATCTTTTCATCTAATCTAAAGTCGTATCATGATGGTACAACTTTTTCACTTGTCTATTTTTGTGAAAAAGAAAAATTACACAAATTTGATAAATAGGGAAAAGAATTGCACCTTAGCGCTTTTGCCTAAATTATTCCCAATATTCAAAAGACCATTTTCACTTCTTATTCTATTATTGTGAATTAAGCACTAATTGTGTAGGTAGCTTCCAAAATTAGTCATTCACAAGATTCAACCCACAGCTAAAGACATTGTTTTGATTTAGCTATTTCTGCCATGAGAACTAGATGGTTGTCTTTTTCAAGTCGTTGTGAAACATTAATTTTAATTATAACTCAGGTTTGATTTCGTATACAGGAATACAAGAAGAACTTACCATATATTTATAATATGTGATGTTTTGTGGTGTCACGTGTGTAATTGTGTGTATATAATATAATATAATGTGATAAAATAATGCGTATATAGAGTAAGATTTGGCAGTGGTATGACGTGAGATAGAAAGATCACTTCATTGGGAAAGAGATGAATGAGCTAACCATAATGAAAGGAGCTCTAAATCAAATACAGTGGTTGATGCTATCAGTGCAATGCCCAAAAAGCTTAGGCATTATCAACCAGAAAGGCAATGTTGCCTAATTGTGATTTTTGCAAGCTAAGCTATAATCAATTTATTATTATAACTAGATTAAGATGCCACATCCCTTTCTGTCCCTCTCCATCTACGCCATTCATTGCAACCATTGAACGCATCTCATTATTTCTTCTTCATATCAACATCCTCCACTTTCTTCTTTCTTCTCTCCAACCTCTCTATCTTCTACTGCATTTCATTCATTTCGGTCACTAATATCTTCATTCTGATAAAAAAAATACATATATTGCCCTCCAATGTGTTTGCTTCTTGTTTGATCTCAAAGCATCTTGTGTTTTTAAAAATAGCTAAGATGGTGACTATTTCCTAGGCTCAGGACTTAGCTCTTCAGTTATTTAATTAAGGGGCACCATTAAAATTATTCTTTGCTGTTGTCACGGGTTCACAGTTGAGCTAAGGAGTTAAGCAATTAAAGTAGTACTATATTTAAGATTTGTGAAACTTGTAAGGAATAATGGTTCATTTGATAAAACAAATTGTTAACAAATCTTGACTAGTATTGAAGCAACCATTTCCTTTCCTTTATAGTCTAATTTTACACACGAATTCTCTTCTTTTCATATATGAGAAAAATGTGTTCCATATTGTGATAATGTGGCATCTCAACCATAATTACTTTAGCATTTTCCTATACCTAGAGACATCTCTATCCAAAATAGTTTCCAGGTGATCCTGTTAACAATAGAACTTACAACAAATTTAGGACTTGGGTTGGTTGAATTCTTCTTTGTTTTCCTGTTAACTAATAATTAGTTAGATGTTAGACCAACATGATTATCAACCACAACTAGCTACTTCAATGGAGAAGGACACTGATTGCTCAGTCCTCAGTTTCTTACTGCAGATTTTTCATTGACAAATAATATTGACTATATACAAAACTACAGGTTCATATTCATAGTTGTGAATAATTTTAGATGAAGCTCTCACTTCAGTTGACATTCATTGATTTATTGATTGATTGTAATTCCTATTTAGCATTAGAAAACACTCAAAACAGAAGATATGGTTATGCTATTTGATTAACGAATCCCTGCCAAATGTGTCATGGAATGATGAGAAAGGCATAATTCTTTGAAGGCATGTAACTTAAGTTACACTCAATGGAATAATTGGATAAAAAGTAAACACACACACTCAAAGATGTCCGTTTAGAGGGTATTAATTAACTTTGCTTCGGAAGTGATTATAGGCTTAAGGAAATAATTCTTCCTCTGTCCCATAGCTTTCCAACTTTGCTTCTCCTTTCCAGCTCAACCCCACCAAGGAAAGTGTGTGATTATTTTATCAATGGTAGAGAAGGAAACTGTGTGATAAGCAACTTTGGGGCTCAAAGTTGGTGGCCTTTTGGCGGCTATTCTGGATGCTCAAAAATGTGGTAATTATTATATTAAGTTGGGGTTAATAACACTTGAAGCCAAAGATTATAGATTCCTGAAAATTGATTTGTTGAGTTGACTCTTTGAGTACTTAAGAAAACAATCTCATTCAATGAAATTTCCTATTTTAGGGCTTAACATTTCGGTTTTCATTCTTGTTTTGGAGGATGACTACATTTGACATCCCAATCATAACAAAAAGAAAAGTAACTTAAACATCTTGTACCACCCTAACCTAGTCTAGATAAATGGAATACTCTTAGAGACTAAGTTTCTATAAAATCATTCATTTTCATAATACATCTTATTAGTTAAAAAAGCAAAAACTCCAAGGGATCATCCCCTTATAACTGTCTATCACCTTAATTATGTTGTGGAATAGTTTACTAACAACTCTGATTTTACATAGTTTTGCCTAGAGAAGATTTGATGGAGTAATTAATCTCAGACTAACTTAATGTAGACATGTTGGAAATGTTTAGGCCCTTCAAAATAAGCAATCAATGCAAAGAGCCTTGTTTTACCAGCCTCTTCTTTTCCTACGTTAAAGCAGTGTTGGTGCAAAAAAATTACTGGACTATAATTACAACGCAGCATAAAATTCAGTGAAAAGTTCAATCATCATAATCTGTGAACAGCAGTTTTTGTTAGGAGAAAGAGATACCGAAAATGACAGCTTACTTGTATAACGAAATATTCTTTTCAAATGTCCTGCACTATACAGTATACCATTTAAGAGGCCACCTCTTGCACGGTCGCTACTTGCTTGTAATGATATAACAAATCCATTTTATGTGTATTCAATCCTTCTACTTTGATTTGTTCAACAGAGTATGATCACTTTTCCAACAACTCAATGAGTATGGATTTAAATCATCTGCATTTTTATTCAAGTACTACAAACTGTGTATCCTTAAGCTATGTTTGAAAGCCACGATACAACATCATACGTAGTGGAACTCATTTTGGAGATAAGATCTTCCTTTAAAACATTTTCGGGTGATACAATAAGTTGGTTAGCAGTGGACCCTCTGCACAGCTTTAGAACTAACTCTCCATGCTCCCGAATTAGGTGATTAGCAGAGTGGAAAGTATTTCTTATATTATTTATAAGGACCACTGTAATTTGTACAAATTTGTGTTTAATTTCTATATATTATCAATATTCACTTTAAAATATTGATATGACATATTATAAGGTCACAGAAGTTATTACCTTTAAAGTAGTTAATAGAATTTTTTACACTAGTACATATACCATTTGTTTCTATAGATTTAATCACTTCACCACATATTATCTCTTTTGCAACGTCTTACCAATAAAAAAGTACTGCTCATGTCACTCTTGTCTTTTCTGGATCACTCTACCTTAACGAATCCTTATCCTTTGCAATTTGTTTAAAGTTGCAGGTTTCCATCAAAATCTGAAGTTGTTAACAAATACTTCATATTGAAATTTAATAATGCAACATAGCATAATTTCCATTATAGGGGAGATTTATTAAACCTAAGCAATCAACTATTCTATTGATTTTAGTTACGACGTAGTGATGATTGGGAACATTAAGAAAACATGTATTCGTGATGTTGGGTGTCTGCACAGTAAAAGTTATGATGGAGATGGATAAGGTGGAAAAGCAGAAATGAAAAATATTGTAGAATGGCAGGTGAGGCCATCATGCATGAAAAGAAGAATAATACAAAAAAGTAGGATGCTGAGTTGCCTTCAGGAAGAAGGAAATTGGAACTCTGCATTTAGTAGTTGGTACAACTTATAAAGCAGGTAACTTCAACGTTTATGTGCTTTCCCTCTCTCTGGCTGTCTGAGGGTCGTACCCTATGAAGCCAAGTTCATTTAACCACCGTAACGGGCTGAACTTATAACCAGTTAATACCAATCTTTTTATGACCTCGTTCATTTCAATTATGCTTCGATTCATTATTAACAACTTGTATATTTTGTTGAGATTGGGTACATGCAAATTTTATTCAGCAGCAGGCAAAAGAAGACATGTTTCAATCCAATTTAACTTACGTACAAAATCATAAAATTGGAAAACTAGACAAGTAGAAAGACCACGAATTTCCGAAAACAAATCTAAAACGTTAAGCTGAATACGTGACTGAAGACTGAAGTGGAAGTCAACCAGAATTTCCACACTTTATTTATCTAAAGAAACTATTAAAGACCTTCCTCAGTTCCTTTACCATTTATTTCTTTTAAACATTACGATTAACACCCTACCGCGACGATTAATGACTAGTCTATAAAAATTAAATCGATTGCAGCATCAAGGCCAATTTCGCAAAACGCTACATTTATCTGTCTATCATTTCGGCATTTAGATCAACATTTGCAAACCGTGTGTATAATAATTGATTAGACAATCCACGTTTAGTAGTTAGTTGAAAACTAAAATCAAACTAGGATCGAATGATGCAGCGCAAACAAAAATGGTCACAAGGGCTGCAGATGAAAGTCACTGTAAACTTGCATCTGTATGATAAACATGCATATGATGCAGAATGATTAAAGGATCAGATATGGAAGTCAATATTTCAAAACAATATATATAAAAGTATTCTTAGATCCACAAATTACGTCTGAAAATTAATTAGATGCAAAAAAAAAAGTCTCAAGTTTCTTCAAACATAACATCCTCGGAACATCCTAGAGCAGAACATAATATTGGTTGGAAGGTAACAAAAGTTCCTTAGCGATACTGCAACAAGGATAAAAAAGATAATTAGGGCAAAAGGCACGACACTTATATGACTCAAAGCAAATCAACCTATCAAGAAGCACATAACAGCTTCGCAAGAAAAAAAAAATCAAATTGAATTAGTTAGAGACTAAAATTTAGAATAGCAGAATCAGATGTGTATACCTTGATGAAGCCAATTTCCTTGGCATTGCTACGGAAGCACTGCCTGCAGCACATAAGGCCATACTTCCTGATCAATCCATGTGGGTTTCCACACACACGGCTGCAAGACAAAACAACAACAATAAGCAGTGCTTACTGAAACGATTGCACTACAAAAAAAGCACATGTGAAAAACAACATCAAATGCACCTAACACATCTAAACCAACCTAAAACCTAATAATATACATTTGGAATGTTCATTCAGTGGCAAAACAACAACAATTACATCCAAAACCATATACAGCTAGGTGGGTAGAATACACAGATCAAACCACCACATGATTACATAGAAAGTATCAACACCAACTAAAACCACCGCAAAATGAAAAACCAATAAAAGCGAAAGATAACATTCGATATAATAACCTAAACCCACCTACCCTTATGCTATAAAATCATCAATGAAGTTATATGGTGCGACAAAACATGTAACATAAATATAAAGGTCGCAAACACTAAACAGAATTAAATTAAAACAAATTAAACAAAAAAAAAAAACACTATTTCGATGCATAGCGTAATTCCTCAAACCAAACCTGCATGATTATATAATCTAAAACAGGAAGTGTAGCCACTAAATAATATATTTGAGATCAAAAACAAGCACTAAGATTAAAAATTTAAAGCCTTAAAATGGGCGTGAAACAGGGACATACCAAGTGCGAGAACCAGGACCATAGTTTTTGGGGTGAGAGTTCCAAACGTTGGAGTGTCCCATGGCTGCGTCGCAGAAGAGGTTTCGATCCAAAGACGCAGTCGCTGAAGAGTGTGCAGGAGAACCCTTTGTGATTTCTGCAGATATCAATTTATAGACAAACACCCAAATTAGGGTTTTTTATGGGGTCAGGGTCAAATATTAATTGGGTTAAATTTTAGCCCAAGTCTCCTTGTATTTCTGTGGGCCTCTCATTAACTTCATTGGGCCTATGAAAATTCACTATGACAGCAGTTGCATTCTGTACCCATATATTTTCAAGCTGCACCTCCATAAAATTGAAATTTCAATTTTACCTTTCTGAAAATAAATATCAATTGTGGGAATTTAGTTGTTGAATGTGCAATTCGATGACCCTCTAACATATACATTCATAAAAATTAAAGTTAAATTCTTAAATTATAAAATGTACAATGTGAAATATAAAATATATTTTAAAATATACAATTTGTAATACATATTTTATATTTCATATTATATTTTGGATTGTATTTTAAAATATACAATTCAAAATATATTGATACATTTTCCAATGTTAATACATTTTCATATGAGAATATATTTAGATTGTATATTCTAAAATGTATTGATATATTTTGGATTATGCATTATAAAATATGTTTTGAAATACACAATTTAAAATGTATTTATTTTCTGAAAACAAGTTTGTTAAAAAATCATAAAATTTATATTCTAATTTACAATCTATAATATAAATCTTAATTTGGATTCTACATTATGAAATACATAATTTTGTATTTTATATTTATAATTCATAATACAAATTTAAAAAGAATAAAAATGAAATTTTAAAATTTATGGAAATATGGGACTGTAAAATGCAGTGACTCAATATGGCATCCTTTTATTTAACAAAATAATGACTTTCTTATAAGGGCATAATTGTCGTTACAAGTTTTAAAAAATAAACAAAAGTGTGAAATTCATAAGGATTCGGGATGATATTAAAAATACACTAAATTTATACCAGTATGCGCAAAATAAACGATAAATTATGAGTTGAGATTAAGTAAAAAAAAAAACTTAAAAGAAAAGTTAAAACTAATTACTACATACCTCTATTATTTTTTAAAATAATAAAACTAGTTGGATAATATGGTATGGATATCTTTCATATCAAACTTCAACATCTCACTTTCTTGTTTTATTAATCTCAAAAACAAGTATTTTTTTTTTCTTCATTGTCATTCGTTCGTATCATTGAAAAGTTATATTTCAATTTCTTAGAATAAGCCCTGAGTATAGGTTATTGGTTTACAATTACTTGTAAATTCTTTACTGAATAAAACTCACATTAAGATCAAGGATTTAGAGATAATCAATAACTCATTGTATTTATCAAACAAATGATCTATTAATTATCTTATCTTTAGTTAATAGCTCACAGTGATTTTTCAACCTCTTAGAGTTTCAACTTGATTAGATCACAACAATATAATAAACATAAATTAAATATCAATGAAGAACAATTAGCATTATATATAATAAAAAAATACAAAAGAGTTTATTTATTACATATAACTCCCATAAGAGTATTTAATTATTTATGGAGTTGAATAACATGAAATTTAAACTAAAAGGGAATGAAGAAAAAATGAAGGTGAAAGTCATGGATCTTCACTAAATGGGTATCATAACCTTTTATTCTATGTGCTTTCTTCCTTTTTTCTTTTGTGTCTTCATTTATTGATATACGAGATTTTGAGTAAAAAGGAAAATATTTTACAAATGACTCATTGAGTCAAAACTTGGACTTGATAGACAAAGTTTGTAAGCAACATTTTCATGATATGTGCCTACAAAACTCGTTAGGTTAAGCATAACTATTATCAAACGAGACTTGACGATCAAATTTTGTTACTCTTTAGATCGTGTTTTTGGCTAATCAAGAAAAAGGTTGGTTGAATATAAAGTTATCTTGGCTAAGCAAGAGATCATGTTGCCTTAGGTAACTTTAGTTCCTCCATGTTCTTTTCTTCTCCAACTTTTCTTCTTCATTAAATCCTACCAAAAAAAAATTAAAATGTTAGATGTATCAATCAAAAAGTATAACCAACCTTTCTTTTCCTATAATTGTAAAAACTCAAGAGAAAAGTGTGAAAATCTCTTTAAAGTGTTTGAAAAAAATATGAATATCATGCTTAATAAATATTTCACAATTGACACATGCATACATAGGCAAAAAGTGTATATCTCTCTCCAAGTGGTGTTAAGCATGAGTCATACAGTGTTCAATGTTAAGCATGACTATGAAGTGGCGCTCAAAGCAAATAGTGTCTGACTTTGGCAATGAAAAATCTTCTCTAACTTCATGGTGTTGGGCATGTACTAGGTGACGCCTATCACAAGTTATCTTTTATAAATCCTAGATTTGACATCCCATTTACACTTTCATGAATTCCTCTCTTGCTTAACTCAACCAAAATGCTTCTTGTTCCATTGTTAGTAAGAAAATAACATGGATTGTTGATACAATTATACAAGAGTGATCTCAATTACTTACAAACAAATATCAAAAGAATGAATGAATAACTTAAAAGCAAATTAAAACTTGATTTTGTTATTATGAAATGATTTTTAATATTGGTGAAAATAACATTATCATTGTTAGCGTTATATGTTCATATACAAAATATAATCATAATAGTTTCTAAAAATAACAAGATAATGAGTGATTTACTAAACACAAATCAATATCATAAAGAAGTCACATATTTTATTTCTTTATCCTGTTTGCCAATTCTATATAGGAATTTCAGTAATAAATTATGCATCCCAAGAGTCCTCCATTATGTAAACAAGAAGTTCACCATGATACTAAACATACTTGAATATTTTAATTAAAGGTCAAATAAACTTTAAACTATATATCAACACATATATCTAATTATCAAATAAACATAGAATGGTGCAAACAATTGATGCCTTATAAGGAATACTCGTATTAAGTATATTATAGAAAATACTAGCACCTTACTTATTGTAAGTATTTAGTATTTGATTCCATGGATAATGATAAGTTGAAAGTATTCAATATGCTCGTGTTTAAGATATACATTAAACTTTTCATGAGTTCATATAATGCTTTATTATACATTATTTAATTAGATGTTTGGTAAAGAAAGAAATACATGTGTTAAATATTGATGTATACTCAATATACATAATCAAACAATAATTCACATATAGACTCAAAATGTGAAACCTCAATAACATTCATATAATATATTATTCATAAATATCAAATAACTATGTAATCGATACAATTTTTTTATTAAAAATTAATCTCTTAATAAATTAAAGAATGGGAATTTTTCTATAAATGTTATTTATATAATATGTTTATATTATTCAACATACAATTAATGTGTTTATTATATATATATATATATATATATATATATATATATGTGTGTGTTTTTATGTATATGCATTTTATAGTTTACTGAACTAAAATTAACTATACTAAGATAATATGAGTGTTGTAATCCAATAAATTATTAATAATAACTAATATGTTTTGGATTTTGAAATGATTGATAATAATTAATACATACAAGAGGTAAAGATTTTAATCATTATCGTTTTCACAATAAAATAAATATGATTTTAGTTTTGATATTCTAACACAGTGTTAAACCATTTATTACCAAAAAAATAATAGTATGGATAAGAGAAAATCAGCTTTGGGTTGTATCCCAATGAACCAATAATAATTCCAATTATTCAAGGTTCAAAACTCATACAAATAATCAAAGTTAGAAACAATAGTAAAGTAAATGACAAAGTTAGAAACAATAGTAAAATAAATAAAGAGTTGTGAGTAAAATGAATAAAAACAAAATAAATTATTTAAAACAATAAATAACACAAGTTCATTATGAGTTTCTTTATCAGAAAATTCTTCATACTTAATAGATATATCATTCCTTCAATCCAAAACAGAATTGAATCAACCAAACATATTTAATCAATTCAATATGATATAATTAATGAAATATGTGAAATATGTCTATTAATATATTTAGTACCTGTTTTTAATATTTTTTTACCTCTTGAATTATCTAAGCATGAGATTGTTAAGAATTTCAATTAGAAAACAATATTAAATTATCAACATGCCTTCCACCAAAAATGATTCCATTAACAAAAGTTAAAATTAGAAATTTAGATCATAATGCAGCCTGATACATAATTAAATAATGAAATTTTATAAAACTTAAATTCATTATGAAATTACAAAACAATCTAACTTTCTTCGAAAAGATAGAAAGAAAACATTGTAAGGTAAAAAATTAAGATTCTCAAAAACACAACACTGTTTCTCTTGAAACTTGTCTATTTATAGGTTTCTTTATTTCATTAATCTTAATTTTTTAGGTTGTTAAAATTCTATTTACACGTTAATTGTAACATTTGTAGATTTGTAAATTATTTGTTTTTAGATATAAAATATTGTAAATTTTTAAATTTTGTTTCATATAAGCGATTTTGACTTTTATTTGATTAGGTCCACATTCTTTCGTATTTTCTAAGCGATTATCTATCTAGATAACACGTTACACCCAAATAAACATAGTTAAGTAAATATTGTTTAAATAAATTTAATTAAATATTTATTTAATTAAAAGAGTAAATTTATTTTTATTTAAAGTTCAAGAAAATCATAATTAAAGGTTTTAAGTGATGATTATGTGATTAAATGTATCTAAACTCTTGAGGAGCCTTTATTTTTCTTTTAATTTTACTCAATTTTGCAAATTGGAGTGGGGACGAACGACAAACTTAACAACGAAGAGCGCAGGGTTGGGTCGAGAACGGGGTGCTGAAAAAAGACACATCTCTTCAATTGTCAATTTCCGTTAGGGTTTGGCCTCTCTCGTCTCCACCGCAATCGGAAGAAATACACGCCAGTACGATATCTATTGTGCCGCACAGAAGCTTTATTCGTAGTCAATTCCCACCGCCGGCGACCCATTACGGTACGAATCTTTCTTTCCCCTAACTTCGTTGGTTTTCCCAACTTTCTTCAAAATCGTGCTAGGGTTTTCTTTATTCTCTTCTAATTGTGCTTGTATTTATCGAATTCATTGATTTTACAATTTCCCCCCAAAGCATCCTGTCTTTCCCAGCATTTGTCATCTGATTTGCTATTCTAATCAGTGAATAGTTGGACTCGATTATCGTTTCTGATTGAAAACTTGATTAATTGCAGACACTCATATTGTTAGGGAACTAGGGTTTAAGGAAGCGTTTGTTTTGGATTTGCTGGAGCATATGAGATTACGATTGTATAGTTTGGCTCAGTGATTGTGAGAAGAAGATTATTAGGCAAAATGACGATACCGAAACGAAGCTATTCTCGAATTGACACGTTGGAGCTGAAAGCTCTGATCGTTAGGAAGGTTGGTCATCAGAGAGCTGACAAGTACTTTGATCAGCTTCGAAGATTATTGAGTTCAAAGATAAGCAAGTCAGAGTTTGACAGAACTTGCTTCGTGATAATTGGGAGGGAAAATATCCCTCTTCACAATCGACTAATTAGAGCGATTTTGAAGAATGCTTGTCTGGCCAAAGTCCCACCGGTGAGAGGCTCTGCAAGAGCAGGGGTTGCCTTTAGTGTAAAAGATTCAAATGGGTTGCAGAGAGGCTCTATCCAAACGTTGTATGGGGACGCGTTTCCTCCTTCCTTGCGGAGGATTGGCCCTTCAGCTGCTCGAGACCGAAGGTCTAAGGGCCGCCAAAATGCTGTGGGGCCCCTGGGAAAACCCCAATTTGGTCTTGCGCCTGAAGAATTGATATGTAAGACACTGGAGCAGCAGAGTGCGACAGAATTGAATTCCCTTGGCAGTAGACCTCCAATTTCCGTTGAAGAAGGAGAGGAGGTTGAACAGATGGCTGGAAGCCCCAGCGTTCAAAGTAGGAGCCCTGTCACAGCTCCTCTTGGTATATCGATGAACTTTGTTCGTGATGGAAGACGTCATTCTAATGTTTCATCATGTAGCAAAGGTTATCCAGAGACCTGTCTCAGCAATGGAGATCTCCCTGACACCAGATCTTTGAGGAGTCGTTTGGAGCAAAAGTTGGAGAAGGAAGGTTTGTCTGTGACAGTGGATTGTGTAAATCTATTGAATAATGCACTGGACTCATACCTGAAGAGGTTGATTGAATCCTTTGTGGATTTAGCTGGGTCAAGATGTGGAAATCAGCACCTAACACAACAAAACAGGCAGTTGGCGACCAGTTCAAATGTTTTGCTACCTGCAAGATGCATGCAAAAAGCAAATGGATCTGCCGGTGCATCTGTTTTAGATTTCCGTCTTGCAATGGAATTAAATCCTCAAGTTCTTGGACCAGATTGGCCCATACAGCTTGAGAAGATTTGCATACGTGCCTCTGAAGAGTGAATTCGCCTGTTACTGTAGATCAGATATTTACTGTTAGACGAAATCTAAAGGCAGAGAGAGCTTGGAATGTGGAAGCGTTTACTACAGCTGACTTTTGGATTTTTGTCCTGAAGCTCCACAATTTACCAAAACAATAAACAACAGGATTTTAGATTTGATGATTTCTAGGGCGTCATGTTTGTTAATACAAAAAATATGTGAACTTCTAGATAGGGGATTAAGAAGTTCATTGTTTCATACTTTCAAGGGGGTCACCATTTTTCGTGGTATCCCGTTCTTATTCTTGTTTCTATCTTCATTTCTTCTCTGTTGTACTTGTTTTAGTTCAACAATTTTTCATTGAAATATAACAGTGTTGCATTCTGAGTTCTAAATCTCACCAATGGCTGGTCCACTGTATTTAACAACAGGTTTTGGAATTGATTTTGGATCACTGCGATGACTGTGCTATACTCTTTAATTTCGAACAAATATGACAATAGGCTTCTTAAATAGAGATGCAAGAACAGTAGTCAAGAACCCATCCTAGTTTGAATGTAGGGAATTTGGTTCCTTGTGACATCATTCCCACGCAAGCCTTAAGCCTGTAATATGGCAAGTAGTTCAGCTTTTAGGTTGTCCGTAAAACCACCAACCCCAGCTGAACTCGGGTTCCCCTGAGCAACCTGATCCTGTGTGCACTGGACGGATTCAACTCACCAATGTTCAATGTAGGAGTCCTCCAAAGATTTTCATGTAGCAAAGACATGGTCTACTGTTTCTCCATGCATCAGTGCTGGACCAATAACAGTGTGAGTGAGCTGACAAGCCAGCACACAAAATCTAATTATTAAATTCACACAATTACTATGTCATATTGGTTTAGAAAGATAAATAATCTTTTCTTTTTATTTAAAATATTCTAGATAAAAACAATATTTTTCACTTCGATATTGCACAAAAGAAAATTTTTTTAGAAAAAATTAGTTTTTCCTTTTTTATTTAAAATATTCTAGCTAAAACTGCTATATTCGCGTTAATCTTATTGGCACTCCCGTTTGCAACTTAAAATTATTTTGTGAACCACCCTTATCATTATTCTTTTACAATATTTAACACCCTTTTTATAACATAAAAGTAAATAGTGCTAAGTGAATAATATAAATTTGTTAAATAGTGCTCTTCAATGACAAAGTGAATAATATAAATTTGTTTAATACCTGTTCTCAATTGCAAAACAAAAATCGCATATCACAAACATCTTATAGAAATATATAGCTTAATTAAGTTTCATTTACTTGTTAAATTTGGTATTTTTAATTTAGTCCTTTTTTTGTTTTATTTATTAAGTACTTCAAATTTCTATATTTTTTAATTAAATTCAAGTTGTTTTGATTTTTCTAATTAAGTATTGTCTTAAAATATCATCTTACTTTATTATTTTCATGTAATTTTGTGTTTAACATAACAACAGGTGTTGGAAATCTTATATTAACTAGAGATAAAACCTTTAAATAGTTTATAAATAGATTTGGAAATCCTATATTAACTAGAGATAAGACCTTTAAATAGTTTATAAATAGATGTAAACATCATAAACTTTAAATAGATGTAAACATTATCTTATAAACTTTAAATAGATATAAACATCATCTTATAAACTTGTTTTGTAAAATTTAGTTAGACTTAGGATCTACTTCTTAAGAATAAAGACTGATCAAATTAAGTTTAAAATTCACTTATTAAGAATAAAGATAAATAGAAAAAAAAATAACAAATAAAATAAATTGTAAGTTTTTTATTCTCCATAACCTTCACACGCAACTTCAACTCCACCCCTTGTTCTTTAATCTCCTAACATGGCATCTAAGTTTCTCATTTTGTTTTACTCTCTATTTACTCTCTTTTAACATTATTTGTTTTCACTTCCTTTTTAATCTCATCCAAACAAATTATTTTTAAACCAAAATAATATATTATTGGATATCTCATAGACTTTATCATTATCATTTACTACATTCTACTAACTTCATATTTTGTTGTTCAACTCTGCGCTTATTTCATTAAAAACTCATGTTAATCTTAAAACATAGCCATTTAAAATTAATATAAAATAACGTATATATACAATTAAGTAAGATTGTAGGTCAGATATCCAACTAAAAAAATTAATTGCAATACTCAATTGAAAATACCTTAAATTTATCAAGATTTGAAATTTAATTAAGCTAAAATATATTATATATTACATGATGTTAAACCTTTATTAAGTAAAATCAATGTAAGTAATGAGCAGTTAATTTTTTATCGGCAATGAGCTTATAGTCGGGTCTTCACAACAATAACCGGAAACATAACCAAAATGCAAGAAATGTTATTTTCTCTTACCAGTTCTTAATTTGATTAGTTCTTTTAGCAGACTTAACGGTTTGTAAAAGCTTAATTTGGATTTTGAACACTGCTAATTCACTGTGTGTTACATGCTTAGGGTGTTTGCAAAGTGGAACAATAAATATGTTAGCATAAGATGTGATCTAGAAGTGTGTTATGCTATCCATATTTATGGTCTCATGTTCCTATTGCAAAACATAAAATGCATTTTTTTATATGCCCATTTTACTCGATACCACCCCATGATCCCGTTTATCATAAAATAAGCTCTAATAATATCTTCTACACTCAGAATTTGAACTTAATATCTTCCTCCACTTGGTTCGTTTCATTACAAGACTTCAAAAATTCATTTTGATAATGTCAGAGACATTTCGCTTTTAAAATTATGGCTCCAATCAACTTATGAATGTTTTTATTACTAAAGAAACATTGTGGGTATGGATGTTTCAGATATTACCTTTTCAACAGTTATAATTTACTATTTTCTTGTTGAAGTCATCCAGGTGTATGTTATTTGACAGAATAGAGTGTTACTCGAGAAGGAAATGCCAATGATTCAAAAATGCATTCCGAGAAAAACAAAGATCAGAAGTTACACAACCGAGTATCTTGGTCAGTAGCATAGTGAGGGACAATGTGAGCTCAGAATTAGTGCAGACATCCAAAAGATTTGTCTGTAAGCTGCAGAAGATTGACATTGTTGATAGTGATCAGGCTGCTTTCTCTAGGCTTGCCATATACGTCATATAAACAGTCCATAAGTAAGAAAATGAATTGGTGATCAATGGCTGTCAATATGAAACAATGCAGAGTCAATAACAAAAAGTACAAAGGAAATATTTTGGCTGCAAAACTTATTTACTGGTACGCTGTAAGACAAAAGAAGGTAGAAGATGATATTAAACAGGTACCTGTAAATTGACAGGAATGAACTTAAAGGTAATAAAATCACAAATAGGCCAATACATAATTGCACCTAGCATCGTTGAAAGCAAATCACGTTTTAAGCGTGCAACTATCTCTGAGCCCGTTTCACCTGGCAACCAAGAGAAAATGTTTAGCACTTCATAACGAATTTGGCAGAAAATCAGATATGAAACAGTTTTGAGTCTCAACACACTTCATTTTGTTCATAAATTTTGGACTTCATACTAGATATTTTATGCACAAACACTTACAGCCAATCGATGCATGAGATTGAACATGTTAATAAACACAGAATACACTTTAGAAAAAACATATGCAAGGTAAAATGCAATTCAATAGCAGCACATTGACACTTCGCAAGACAGCATTAATCAAGATGCATGTACAAAGCATATCCCCTGCATCTTCAAAACCAGCTTATATTGTTGAATGAAGACCAAAATTTATATCATTGAACAGTTTGAAAAGAAATAAGCCACTGGGCCCACAACAATGCACTGCCACATTGTAAAATTGCAAAAGTTTATGAGTATTTGATAGTGTTTTAGAAATGACAGTATGAACTTAAGGATTCAAAAAAAGCAAACACAATAATATAGTCGGAAGACAGCTCCAGTTGTCTGGTCCAATCTTTTTTGTTTTAAAATAGCATCATTCAGTTCCAGAACATTACCCCTAAGAACATGTACAAAAAATGAAACTACGATATAAGTATTATGGTAACAGGATTGAACATACCCTGCAAATGTGCATTCAAGGACAAGAAAATAACAGTCATGACAGGTCCATAAATTGTCTGACCCATGACCATTTTCTTTAATGTAGAGAAAACATCCGTCCTTGGAAAAAGCTTTGACATAAAATTGTACCAGAAATGCAGGGTTGGTCCTAAAACGATCATCCCATATCCTGCCATGCGTGAAGTCCTCATAAAATCAAAAGCTTCTGAAGATTCCCGCACAATAGTCTAAACGAGTAACAAAATAAATACCATGAGTTCGTCAGACAACAACACAATGTGCATGAAGTATGCAAGTTAAACCAAGTGAAGTCACTCAATGAGTTGAAAATATCTATTCATAGAATAAAAAAGGTCTCGAGTCTACGCAAGAATGCCAACCAATGTAAGTGGTGCAGATTTTAATAGTCAGCCTTGAGGCTTCTAAACATTGTTAACCATATAACTTCCAGAATATTAAGTGATCAGCAAAAGCTTTTACGATATTGTATAGGAAAATTAAAACGTATGCATTTTCAAGATCACTTATCATCAACACATTCAAAACATGATAAAATTTGATGTTGAAAAATGAATCTTTTATTGATTTGAGTATATTTTTTGCTCCCTTCTTATCATTGAATTTTTTTACCAATTAAAAGTACAAACTAATAACAATTCAAAACATACTCTTTTTCTTTAGAGGTTATGTTCCTAATTATAAATTCTACTCAGAAAAATGGCCAGAAGCAAAATATGGCCAAAAGATCTTTAGTGATTGTGCAGTGTACTGAAAGATGGTCCAAGCTAGATTAATGTGGAAAATCATCAAACTTTACATGAAAGTGAATGATGCAATATTGATACAAAGTAAGTGGCAACAAGTCAACAAGCAAAGAACTATCTATTAAGAGAAAACAAAAGTCAAGTTGTCAGCATCCAGTGCACTGCTAGGTGAATGAGAAAACAAAACAAACTTATTAACTTCATGTATTGTCCAAATGTTATATAGGTGTACACTGCTGGCATCTCTGTGGGAAACAATTAACTATCTACAATTAATGTGTCACAGAGAAAAATCAATAACAAAATCAGATAATATAATTGTTTTTTCAGGTGTTCCACAAGTATCCTCCATGAAGGAGTCTTAGTCAAGTCATGGTCAAGCACTAAATAAAGGTATCAATTTCAGTAGGAATTTCAACCAAAGAAGCACAAAATTAGATCACATAATTGTTTATCCATTCAGGCTTCCCACAAGTATCTTCCATGAAGGAGTCTTAGTCAAGGCATAATCAACCACTAAGTTAAGGTATCAATTTCAGTAGGGATTTCAACCAAAGCTCGCCATAGAAGACCAACCTCAGTCACTATACCAGATCCCATGGGTATTAAAACTACAATTAAATGTTGAATTGCAAAAAAAAAAAAAAAAAAAAAAAAAAACAACTAAGTCCAGGATATTCAAGACCCTAGGAAACAACTAAAATTGATTTTATTGAAAAAAATTAGCAAACATCCAAAGCAAGTCGTGGCAGAGTGACAAACCAAACCAAGTGTGTACTAGAGCAACAATGAAAATCATGGAGAAACAGAACAAACAAAACACGGTGATCATGATACTACTTTACACAAGATTATTACAGTTTTACACTGTTACAGTTACCTCATCTTTCATTCCACACAGCATGTCCAGATAATGAAATATTCACAGGAGCAAGCAGGGGAAGAAAGAACAAGAAAAACCAGGAAGTCTCAATCATAGTTAGTTCCAAAGCTAAGGAGTTGCAAGGTTCCCGTATTATTAAAATAATATAAGATCACTTCAGTCTAGTTGAATTGACAATAACACCAGAAATTGCATTATAAACCCTAAAATTTTTACAAGAAATGTAAGACAAGAAATCAACTATAACCTCAACATAAAACTCTTAATTTTCAACCCAAATAAATGCATTTCCTCTTTCTTTTCCTAGTTATCAATCTTCACATAACAAAAGAAATTGACTTAAAAGGAGATCAGGCGACCTGGGAGGATAAATCAGCACCCATGTAAATAATTGAAGAAGTAACACTTTTTGTCAAAATTGGCCAAGACTTGATCATCCCCAAATACCAACCCACAAAGCCAACCTTGGATAAGGAAGTTGCAACAGCAGATGAAGAAGAAGAAGAAGGGGAAGAAGAACAGAAAGATGAAGAGAACAAAGACAAAGAGTTTTCATATTGTCTGGATTTTCTGAGAAAATGTGGCAACCCAGTAAAAGGTTTAGAGTGCACTGTGTTGTAGAGGAAAGAAGGGGTGCTTTTGATTGGATTCACCAACATGAAGTGCCTCTGCATCCCCATGACATGGAAAATCTTGACAGAGTTCATTCTTAAAGCACTCCTCATTCTTTGTTTATCTATGGGTTTTTGTGTTTGGGGTTTTTGCAGCCTTCAACAGAGAAAGTTTGAATCTTTATCTGAAGGGAATTTGGTTTCAGTTGTCAAATTTCCCAGCTCATGGGAATTTTGTGGTGTATGTTACATCCCATAAGTCAGAAAAGGAAAAGGGAAAAAAGGGTTTGGCTCTTTAAACCCTCAACATGTTCAGTTCAATGCAAATGCAAAAGCTAGCCAACTCTCTTCTTCATCAACCTGCAAGCCCGTGCCTATTACAGTTTATTATTATTATTATTATTATTATTATTATTATTATTATTATTATTTTTAAATTGTATCTTTTTTTCCAACTAAATTATTCAATTTAATTAGTTTTCTAACAGACTATATATAACCTGCAAATCATAAATAGGTATACTACAAAAATTTCTATAAAAGTATTTAAAACTTAAATAATTAATGATGAAATTGATCTAATTTTAGTTCATGAATCCATGCATTTGATCTAACTATTTTAAAATAAGAGTTTTATTTTAAGAAAAAAATCTAATTATTTAATTGGAAAATTGTAATTCATTTACTAACATGGAAAATAATTAAATCCACTTTTTAGTCCTTATAAGTTTGCAAAAGTATAACTTTACCTTTTGTAAATTATAATTATAAATTTGGTCTTTCAACTTTTCAATTAGTTGTTTAGGTTAACAATTAAATAATACATCAACAGTAAATTAAAATTATTTAATTTTAAAAAACGGAAAATTCTGTAATCAAAATTTTATAAAATTTAAAATAACAAAATCTGAAAATTAGTAATCAAAGTGATCTAAACACCTTGAAAAAAAACTCTTTCTTATGAAATTATATCTTGGAAATTTGGTTCCAAAGTGTTAATTTTGTAATGTTAATAGCTATTAAATGGTTGAATTCTTTGACTAAAGTTGTGAGTTTGAATTTGTTCAATTAAAAAATATTGCTATTAAAAAACAAAAATTTTCTTTAAGCATATGGGCCCAGGTTGCCGTGTTAGTTTTGTGCCACTTATGTAGCATGCTAATTATTCGGGTGACACGTATATGACTAACCGAACCCGAATGTTCAATGAAAAATTGTTTTTGAATAATAAGGTTGCCAAAGTTGAAAAATTAGATTTTGTAGTTCGAGTAAAACCAGTGTGCGTATACGAAACAATCTTCTCATATAAATTTTATATATGATAATATCATAATTATTTTTTAGCTAATTTCAAATTATCTGGCCATAATTCCTAAATTAATTTACATGATTAACACTCTGGTTTCCTTTTGAAGAAGACTCATAGTAATAGTTAATACACCACAAATTCTTACATGATCCAAATCTTGTTCATTTATGGTTACAGTAACTTTTATGGTAATTGAGTTTTTCAATTTAAAAATTAGTGCTGGATTACATTAAATTGTTCCAAATTAATAATGTATTACAGTTTTTTGTCATGGGGGAAAGAATGCCATCAATACTGTAAAATTTTGATCCTTGTAAAATGTAATAACATAGATGTGTTAAATGTAATTTAATTATGTGATAATTATGAATCAAATAATATATTTCTTAATGTATGGCTTAATCCTTGGGCCATGTTAACTCATCCATAAGTGGAGCGGTTAATGTTCTGAAGCCCATTCTCTACTATAGATCCAGGCTTCTTCTTCCTGCACCCTTACAATTTCTTGACACACCTCCACAATTTTATAAAATGATTATTTTATCTTTAAAGTGATTTCGCAATGAAAATTTTAGAGGACAAGTTTTTTTGAATTTTCACAATCGGATTTGTACAGATTTTAACAAAATTTTCAGAACAAATTTTATGAAACATTAAATATATTATGAAACAAGTTTTTCAAAATAAGAATTTTAGAACAATTTTTTAAAAATAAGATTTTCAAAACAAATTTTTCTGTTTTTCTTCTATAACGTTCTCACTCTCCCTTCTTTTTTTTTTTTTTTTTTTTTTTTTTTTTTTTTTTCTGCATTGACGATGATGCAGTAGGGATAATAGTATGGGATGTTATTTTAATCTTTTTCTGTTAGTATGGGGAGTGCAGATAGTACTGGTGGGGGTGCAGGAACTAAAAATCATGGATCCATCTGTTCCACTTAAGTTGAATTAATTTGTTACTTTAAAACCACACTTGTTAGTATTGTACTTTAAAATTAAAATAAGGATTATCCGTTAACTGTATGATAATGAATAAGTATAGTATCAAGTTATTCACACAGACTGATTCAAAGAAAAAATGCAGATAACTAGACACAGTTAAAAATAAGTAATCACTTTTGGCTTTAGTTTTCCTTCATCTCTCAAACAATACACAATTTTCTTGTAGTTTTTCACATAGGCAATGCAGAGTCACAGATGCAATTAAAAGGAAATTGTCAATTGTTTTAGTTTTATTTCCTCAAAATGCAGACACCTTGACATGATTTGAGTGAAGGGAGTTACTCTCTACAGTATTAAACTCTTAATATTTTCAATGATTAACAATTAATTTATTTTAAAAGCTATGAAAAATTGTTACTTATTTGTGTAAATTACTTTACTTTTACTTTTGATATTTATACTACTATCATTTGAACGTTGGGTTAGATGAAATTATCTTCTGATTTATTACAATTGAGTCTTTATATGGAATGTATTGTGTCCGAGTGTTGAGAAGCTATTAATAGATTTTATCAGAAACCTTAACCATTTTGGAATGACCTTATCGAAATTTTAGTAGATTTAAAATATTTTATCTAAAGAATGTTTTTGTATGGTTTAAAATCTTCATGAGTTTCTTACATAAAAAAAAAAAAAAAAAAAATTCTATACTTCGTTTTTTCTTCTTTTTTTCAAAAAAAAAAAAAAAAAAAAAAAATCTTTATCAGTGGCTGTGAGAGGTATTTTAGTTTCACTTATTACACATATCTTACTACAAAACTAAGCCATAACGCCATGCAAAGTCTGACACTTTTAGATTGATATTCTGGTCAAGCATACATCATTAATAATGCTATTTACACACTATTGTTTTTCAGAACATTCTTAGATCACTTCTTTTTTTATAATAAAATAAGTAAAGCATAGATTTCAACCTTCTGCCAGCTAAAAAGTGTAAAAATGGTGAGGAAATTTGGATGGGCAAATAACACCACCCTTTCCCTTTCTGATGCTCCCTCCCTACTTAACTAAGCCTCTTCATTGTGACTTGTATCTTTCTTCAGCATCCAAAATCATATGGAACAAGTCCTTTCAGTTCAGGACCACTAAACCTGTTGTTTTCAAAACTGAAACAATAGTAGGAGAAATATTTCGTAAATACTACATCCATTAGATTAGTGTTGAAATCAAAAGTATTGCTGCTTTAAATTTACAAGTGTTGTGTCATCACATTTGCAAAGTGTATTTTATCTTTTGGGTATTTCATTCAAAATCAATTAGATCTCATGCATGCATGTCAAATGTGATCATCTGTTCCTGTTGAGGAATACCTAAGAGCAATAAAGTCAAATTATAATATGTCAAATGTGATCATCTGTTCCTGTTGAGGAATAACTAAGAGCAGTAAAGTCAAATTATAATATATAAGTAGAGTCCAAACTTCTATAACTAGAATCCAAACTTCATCTTATAAACTGGTTTTATGAAGATGAGTTAAGTTTTAACTCACTTTACGTATAATTAGATACAGCTTCATTAAAATTATACAAATGAAGTGCAAGAAAGCTAGCTTTTGATGTTTTCTGGTTTTTCATGTTTGAATCTAAGTATCTAACAGAAGAATAAGAACGGTTATGAGTCTTGACATTGGCGTTCATACATGCTTGGTACATGAAAATGTGTTGTCAGTTCTTAGTGACTAAACCTTGTCTATTTATCAAAACATGTTTGAATTGGTAAGCCATTTCTAGTTGTTAAGAATATGGGATGACAATGAAATAGAGTTGGTGTACCTTTCCATTGGGAAAGATTCGAAGTTGCCCTCTACTGGTATTGTTCCACAGAGGTCGTTATCAGAAACATCACTGCAAAATTGGGGTTCAAAATTAGCTGATAAACTAATCACAGAAGTAAATAAAAGAACAAGAATAGAAAACAAGATGAAAAGAAAACTCACAGGATTTTGAGATCAGTGAGATGAGTGAGTTCTCTTGGGATGGATCCTGTCAACTTGTTGCCGTTTAGCCGCCTAATTCATCAAAGTAAAAATGAGTGAGTAAAACGGCCACCAATTTATACGCCAGTGAAAAAGCAAAAATCAAGAAAAAAAGGTGAACAAGTTTTTGGCAACGCTTACAGGAACTTAAGTGACTTCAACTTTCCGAAGGACTTTGGAATCTTCCCCTCCAACTTGTTATCATACAAATCCATGCTAATTAGTGACTTCAAGTTACCAAGTTCCTCAGGAATCTTTCCTGTTAAGTCATTTCTGTAGAGCTCCCTGCAATCAAGAATTTCAAAATTTCTCACCCGTTTTTTGCAAAACTAATCTCCACCCAACAAAAAAAAAAACAAACCTTAAATGCATATTAGGTTAGGCAAAAATGTAATCTATTTGTGCCTGCTTGTGTTTGGTTCAGCTTAGTTTAAAGAAAAAAAGGCTTGTTTTTTATCAGTTTCTAGAGAGAAATTAGGCATTGAAGTTGTTATTTCTACAAATATTCTGCAAACATGTGCAATTAAATTGTAGGAATAGTTCATAATTTGGTACTCTCCTAACTCTAGACTGGGACAAAAATAATGCAATCTGGCACAAAATAAAATCCAAAAATTAACTTGTTCAATTGCACTGTTTGAAAAATGTCAGATGGCACATGTTTTTAAATCAAACAACAGATCAAACAGGAGCTAGCTTCTGAACTTCTGAGCTGTTAGGGGCAAGGGAAGAAGACCATACAAGTACTGAAGATGCTGTAGCTGGCTAAGTTCTGGGCCCAGAATCCCAGAAACGTTAGAGTTGCCCAAGTCTCTGAAATCCAAAGATAAATACAACTTATTAGAAGGCCCGAACCCAATTACTGCAACCAAGAGACTCAAAAGAAAAGAAAAGAAAAATAAAAAAGCATGATGGTTGGAGTCACAGGTAAAAGAAAAAGCCTTATATTTCTGGAACAAACTAACAGAAAGAAAAGAAAAGGACAAAGGGATTCTTACAAGCGAATCACATGATTGTTGGAGTCACAGGTAACATGGAACCAAGTACAGGGATTAACCAGTGTTGGGTCCCAACTCTGCAACACATTGTTGGGATCAGAAAGCCTGCTTCTCAAAGCATGCAGAGCATTCCCTACACAATAATTTGGATCAAATCAAACCATTAAGACCAAACCAAGTGTGTTTTCTAGTTCAGAAGAGGCCAAAGAAAATTGGTAGTTTTGGAAACACAATATGCATTTAAGTATTTCAATTCACAAAGCAAAAAATAAAAAAAGGAAAACCAAACAATTGAAACAAAACAGCATATGATCTAGCCATAAGAAAAGCTTTGAACATTAAGTTCCCCAGCTGCCATTAACTCTTGAGAAACCAAATTGAGCATCCACAGAAAAATGAAGCAGTAGGGCATACCTTCAGGGTTGGTTGAGAGGGATAGAAGAGGGTAATGGAGAAAGAGAAACAACAAAGAGAGGGGAATGAAAGGTGCCATTATTCCTCCTTTGGGAGCAATATTTTTGTTGAGTGAGAGAAAGTAAGAAAGAAAGAAGCAGCCTTTAGAAAGAGGCAGGCTTTAGAAAGAGGAAGGGAAAAAAAGGTGAAGAGGAAGGACTAAAGAAGAGAGAAGAGAAGAAAAAGGTGGACCAAGTTGGCAGTGGTTGGAAAAAGAAGAGTGAGTCATGGTCAAATTATTATATTATCGTTCAAATGTGGATGAGTGGAAAAGTCACGCAATGGTTGTGTGAAGTTTCATTGGTGTAAGTGGGGAGATAGAGTCTTGTAAGCGCGTTCTGTGGGGTACCCCATCCCATCTATTGGAACTCGGTGACTTATACTGTTATTATTATTATTATTTATTGTTTTGTTGGTGTTACTTGTTACATGGTTTATGGTTACTTGAGAAAGAAACAGTGTTGAGTGCAGGGCAGAATGGAGCACTAAGTACTAACCTTTCTGGAATTACTGATTAGTGTCTTATTCCCACCTAACATCTCCACTAAATTGGAGTGAAAGTTGTGGACTTTGTGTCTTCTACTGTGGATAATGCAAAAGGGGTCAGCATAAGATGCTGTGTATCAATGGCAGTTTGCATTGGTTAGATTGGACTATTCCTCTTTTGTTACTATTTTTTATCAACTTTCTTTCTTTCAGAATACGCACCTACTGTTTTATGGTTCCAGTGTTTGGTTGGTTCAACTTGCAAGACTTCTACAGTTCCAGAACAAAACGCACCAGTGATGCAGATTGTTATGTTAATCTTGCTTTTAACATCTGCCGCTACACTTTATTCAATCCTGTATTTTAAGCATGGAAATTCTAAGAATGGACACAAATCAATCATAATTTCAATACTTAGTTTCTTGTTTAGTTTAGCAGTAATATAAACAGGTAAGTTTGCTAATTTATTATAATTCAAGAAAGGTTTTATTAATACTAAATATTTCCATATTGAATCCGAAATTTTGACTCTTTTAAAAACGTTAGTGAAAGAGAAAATAATATGTTTTTACAGTAAAAAGAAGAAATGATGTTATTATAAATTAAAAATTAAATCTTTTGATTTCGAAGTGGAGACTTAAAATTGAATAAAATAAGAATTCACATGTAAAATCTCCCAAACCAGGAAAGGATATTGGAATAGATTAGATGGTGAAAAGAATCTTCAATCTTCACAAATACGGTTTTCATTTGTAGTGGTAAAATAAATAATTTATACCAGCAACTTCAAAAAAATAAAAAATAAATCAGCTTGATATTAATTTTTTTTTACTTTGATGATAGTTGTTTATTTATTTTTGTTTGTTAAGTTTGATTTTTTATTAACTCTTCGAAGTAATCAATGAGAAAATGTTGGGTATGAAACTATTGCTCTCAAAATTGGGGAGAAAGTGTACTCTACTTTTATTAAGACAGTGAGGCTTATATTAACCTTTTATAATTGCTCACATTCTTTTAATTTTCTTATATGGTAAGAGGAATTCAATCCAAAATTATTACACTAAATTAAATTTTAAGTTACATTTTAATTATTATTCACGATTATTATTATTATTATGATTATATAATTATTTTTTTTATTTTTAACAATAATAATATTAACAATAAAAATAATATAAAAATGATAATAATATTAATAACAACACTAATAATAATATTAACAACATTAATAATAGTAATAATATTGATAACATTAATAATAATATTAACAATATTAATGATATTATTAGTAATAATAATAACAATATTATTAATACTAACATTAATAATATTACCAATAATATTAATATTATTAATAATAACAATATTAATAATAGTATTAAAAATAGTAATAATAATAATATTAACATTAATACTATTAATAATAATTATTATTATATTAATAGTAATAATAATCATAATATTAATGATAATATAAATAATAAAATTAATTATTAATTTTATTTATAGACAAATTTATAAATAACTATTTACGGAAGTAATTATCTACTAATACTTTTTAGGTAATGATTTAGAAATTTATCATATTAGAATGTTCGTGAAAATTTATTTGTGATTTCCAAAATATATGAATGGTGGAAAAAGATGTGAATAAGTCACTTACGACGTATTGTTTGTTTTTTTAAGAGGAATTCACACAGGAAAGACTAGGATAAAAAGTTAACCTTTCAAGAAATAAAATATTATTTAAAAACTGAATTCTAAAAGATATTCTTGTAACAATAATTTTTAAGTAAAGTAGGACGATTCGGGGATGTACAAATTTTGATTATATTTCTTATATATTTAATTTATTAATATTTATATTTATATATAATAAAAAAAATATAATTAATTATATAATATATTATAATAATACTCATTATTAATAAATAATAATAAATTTAATAAAATTATAAAATAATAATAATAAAAAAAGTAAATTAATAAAATAATAATAATAATTTAATTTTTATTTTAAAACAATTAATAATTTTATAATTTTAATAATTAAAATAATAATAATTCATTAATTATACTTAATAAATTAATTATATTTAATTTTAAATTAATTTTAACTCTTATCTACTAAAAAATATTTTATTAATTATATATATATATATAATATTATTTATAAATTTTTATAAACTTTTTGCTCAACTTTTATTATTTTTTTCTTGATCTAAACAGCTCAACTTTTTTTCATACTTTAATCTCTAATTAACTTAAATACAATCTCTCAAATTTATCTTTTAATTCAAAGAAATCAAACTCTTATAATGTGATGGTTGTATTAGCAAGTGATGAGAAGAGACCTAAAGTGTTAAATTTTCATATTCAAGATGCGAAGAAGGGTGCCGCGGGGAAAGAAATCAAATGAGTTGTGAGGAATTTTTATAAAAATGAAAATAAAGTAAAATAGAGTGAAATTTATTTCATATTTTCTTTTATTTTAATCTCTAATAATTTTATTTATTTTAACATCTCTCTCTTTTTAAAAGCAAATTCTTTACTTTTTATTTTATTTTACTTTTTATTTTATTTTACTTTTTTTCACAATTCCTATTTTTATTCATTTCATTTCCCATTTTTTTTACCAAGTTGACCCTGAACAATCTCTAATACAAAACACTTATTCAGGTTCTTAATTCTTTTAGAGGACTTCCACAGGGGTAACAGTATTTACTACTTTTCACTCTAGAATTATTAACCTCTACTTTTAGTCAAATGTATACTCTTCTCTTTCTATTTGTTAAAAAAAGATAAAAGCAGGAACACAACATATCTCTAATAACCCAAATTATACAATTGGGGTGCAGATACAGTCATGCAATGAAGAAGCTGTTCAAGGAGGTACTAGCAAGAGAAAGGATATCAATTTCAACCTTCTTACCCATCCCTGCCAGTCTCCCACCCACCAGCTAGTACACAAATTCATAGTGGAAATAAATGTGTTGATTTGGATGTGGATCACATTTTCATACTTAACTTCAACTTTATACGACATCAAACCAAAATTAATAAGATTGACGAGCATCCCATGAAAGTAAAGATCCACAAAGATGAGAAATAAAAAATAACTAGTTGACATCTTGGATAATGAGATGTAATAACTTATTCATAATCTTAATCTCAAATTAAGTTGGAATTAGTTGACATCTGACATTGGCATTGAGAAACTTGTTCTAGATAGTTTGGTTAACCAGTGGTTGGTGAACCGGTAATGTTTATCAGTATTACATAGGTAAGTTGTACAAAATGTAATGGTCACTTTTTAAGATGCGGAAAACAAGCATAGAGATCAGCCTTGGGATGCTTGGCTTCGGCATGTTCCCGACACTTCACCTCGGAAGTGGTACAGATGAATGTCTGCATGCACACCTTGCACTGCACTCGTTATCCATTGTACCCGAGATTCATCAATTTCAACAGCCAGCAACAACACCGGCCACAGAGATAGGAACACAAGTCATCACATAGGTAAACGCGGATTCAATAATTTGTCTATAAAAGAACATACTATTTAAGTACATGTTTGGATATACATATTCAGAATTGATTTTTTAGAGTTGATTTTAAGCAAAGGTGAATGTTATTTTTGCTGGGACAGCAGATGATAAAAAACTGATCTTTTCAGTGTTGTGCATAAATTTGCAATCAAAATTGTTTTCGTCATGTAATTAGCAAAACTTGTTTTGTGTTGCTATCATCAGGACAAAAACAAACATTATCAGGGGTGGATTTGGAACAAATATAAGACTTTATTTTAGTGTTAAGCAAAGCTACTTCCAAATGCTTGAACGAGACTGAGTCCACAGTTTAGAACCATGTGTTTCCAACACAAGTCCAAGCATCATGGTCAATGCAAAAAACATTTTGACCAACTCAATTTAATTTGAATAAATAGTACCAAACAAATTTCAGAGTGAGGGCAAATAAAGTAGGGTAAATAAGCAGGTATAATTATAATTGCAGAACCAAAGTCCTTAGGCTTATTATAATTATAACTGTATCTACAAAAGTAAAATAGAAAAAAAAAATAATGAATGAGATTGGGTGGGGGTGAAGAGAGTAGGTACCTGGATGTTCATGGCCTTCTTGTTGGCCTCTAACTGGCTTCCTACAGAATTAGAAAATAAAAAGACAGATCTAAGAGGAGAGAAGGAAACGACGAGAATTTGAAACAAAAAAAGAAATAGATACCCTTGGAAGCTTTATTTTTCTCCATGTTTCTCTCACGCGCCATCTTGGATTTCTGGCCATTGCCTCCTCCCATGATCGCAAAAACTCCGAACAATGGATTGAAGAAAGTGAGCTTAATTATGCAGCTTTTTGTCACTGTCAATGCTGTGACCTGGAATTTAAATCATCTTCCATGCCACGTCACCCACCGGTCTAGAACCATCCTCTATATAATTAATATTTTTTATCAATCAATGAAGTCATACTAAAATATAATAAATGGGTGGTAGTGGGTGGTTTCGTTGGCCAGGAGAAAAAAAGATAGCCAAAAGAATTTTTCCGATTTCCACTGATCAAATAATCAGAGTCTTAAAAATACAAAACATCCTTTTTTTTTTGGCTCCTTCTTAAATACAGAACTTACAAAAAATACTTGAGTTATTATTTTAAGCATACACTAACTAACCATGAAAACAAAATTTCTGCATTGCCGTTATTAAATACAGGACAGACTTACAAAATCTGATGAATATTTTAAAACGTGAAATAATTTTTGAAGAGTAAGGTCTGAATTTATCATTTACGTATGTAATTTATCATTTTTGTTTACATCAATGGCTCCCGATGGATACAGATTTTATAGAGAGCTTATAATGTGCTGACAGTGTATTTCATATCCCGGCTGAAATCAGTTATTTCAACGTCTATCCCAGGACAACATGTTGACTAAGTTGCTCACATTTCTTATAATTTTGTTGATTATCTGTCAATGCAGAGGATAATATCAAAACAAAGGACATAACAAACAGACGACTATTAGATGGACCATTTATGAAGTCCCTTTTTGAAGGATCAAACAATTTGTCAGAAGCTTAAGTACAATTAAGAAGCCAAATACATGAAGTATTATTGCACATTTTTATCAACAAGGATGAATGAATGAATAGTACGAAATACTGCAATCAATGTGTTTTCATTGCTTGCTTCCTTTCCTCCTCTTCGGCTTTAATCCAGGCAGCCTACAAAATACCAAGCAAAGCAGATTGGGCAGAGTCAATAACTTTTTGAAACTGTCAATGTAAAGGAAAAAAACATGAAAGGAATTTAGAGTGTCAAACAACACTCAATAATAGCAGGTTGGTTTTGGGAAAACCTTTTGAAGTTCCGACAGCTAAATCAGACATGCTATGCTAGATAAAACTAACCTTTTCTCGTTCAAGCTTAGAGACGCGAGGTTTAATGGAGTTTCCTAGGCTCAGTCCTCCCCAAGCTTCTTGCAACTCTCTCTCCCTTGCTTCACGACGAGTCACTGAAAGACTAACCGAGTTCTCTGGCTGCTGAGCACCAACCATCTTTTCTCGCTCAAGTCTGGATTTACTTTTTACCGACACTTGGTCCAGACCACCTTCATTTGTTTCCAAATGGACGTTTCCTAAGCTCAATCCTCCCCAAGTTTCTTGCAACTCTCTCTCCCTTGCTTCATGACGAGTCATCGAACGACTAACTGAGGTCTCTGGCTGCTTAGTAGCAACCATCTTTTCTTTCTCGAGTCTGGATTTATGCTTAACCAACACCTGATCCAGACCGCCTTCATTTGTTTCTAAATGGATGTTTCTGTGGCTTCTCTTAACTTGGCCCCATTCTTCCTCCAGATTGTTCCTCATTTTCTCCTTCTCCAGTCTAGAGACGTGCTTTACTAAAACTTTATCCAAGCTCTCACAATCTGGCACATTCGTTGCCTCATGATTCATTCTTTGTTTGTTGTTTTCACGGCTTCCTAATGACAAAGCATGCAGCTTCTCTCTTTCCAATCTGTGCACTGGCTTTACCAGTATGTTCTCCAACCCATCTTTGTTTTCCCCTGAATTGAATCCTATATTTGAATTTATGTTTTCTTTTCTATCAAATGCTTCACCAGAATGGAAAGTTGAATCCAGTTCACCTGCTGTATCTTGATAAACTTTTTTCTTCAAACTTCTATTCTCGTTGATTCTTCTGTTTTTTGCTTCTTGGACCTCCTTTTCAAGTCTTGAGACATGTTTCACTAAGACCTTATCTAAGCTTGGTACTTCTATGTGATCCTTTTGCCTGTTTGGCATGTAGCTTGGAACTGCTGGCATCTCTTTTCCGGACTTAATTTTTGCCTCCTTGATTTCTTTCTCTAATTTTGAATAATTCTTCACTAGAATACTTCCCAAATCAGGTACCATCTCTGGTGGAGTTTCATCAACAGAATTACGAGAGCTATCCCTGACTGGCTCTGTCTCAATCTTTCGGGTTTGTTTGGCTTCCCAAACCTCTCTTTCAAGTTTTGTCACGTGCTTAACTAAAAACTTATCTAGGCTTGATACTTCTGGCTCAACTTGCTTCTTTCCCAATCCTAATGATGACATTCTTCTTGCTGGAAAATTAGTCGCTGAAGAGGATGAATACTCAGTTGAAGAGTCTGGATTGTGCAGTTTGGCATTCTGCACTTCAGCCAAGGAAGCATTCAAACCATAAGTTGCAACTATAGTGGCGAGAGAAGAAAGTTCATCTTCTTGAAAACATTTTAACCTCTCAATCATCATATCCACAAGTTTCGTTCTGTTCTCAAAAGACTGTCTCCTCCTCCTGCTTTTCCCAAGAAAAGGTACCTTGGAATCTAACTCTTTGGTGTTCGAGTCACTCTTTTGAGAGGCTGAAAAAAACTCTGCCCCAGACTCAGATTCATACTCTGAACAGAGCTCAACCAGGTCCTGATCACTTTCTTCAGTATCTGGATTTTCACTAATTTTTCTAAGCAGTTCTCTGAATTCACCTTTACTAAACGAAGTAGATTTTGCAAGCCTAATAAAGGCAGTTTTGACTGCGGCAGCCACTTCTCTGTCCACCTCAAAGGCAGTTTCAAAAGATGCAGTAACAGCATGGGTATATGATCCTTCTCCATGAACAGAGAATGTTTCAGTTTGGCAATGCTTCCTAGGGCAGTTTGGCAAGTCAAACATAATAACACCCATAGCCTGGGCAGTCTCAAAAGCTTCTTTCGCACTTTTTTCTGCCTTTAAGAGTTGAGCCTCTGCATCATCACTAGGAATCCTGAAAACAACAATATCAAAAACAGACATTAAATCCAATATAAAAATTAGAAATCAACAATGCTTAGCATGGCTGTTTCCAGAAAACTTTACCCTGCACCACACAAAATACAATATACAAATTACAATTCAACAACCCCAAATACAGTTTCAAAAAACTTTTACCTGGCAGCACGTAAAATACGACACCAAGAGGCTTCTACTAAGGCAGCTCTTTGGGTTTCCATTGCCTTATGCGCTGCTTCTCTAGCTGCCATCTTCTCTCTCAGCACTCTTGAATAATGTGGGTTTGAACTGCCGAGAGTCTGATCAAGCGTCAAATTTATACCATCTACTTCCTGAAACGGTCAAATGCCTGTTAGGATTGGAATTCATAAATAATAAACGAAATACTAATAGTAAAAAATATGTGTTTATGGCAAAACCTGAAGCATCTTAATTTTCCTATTCATGTAGGTATCTCCTTTTTTGCGTGGGAACCAGTTAACAGGAGAGGTTTTACGTCGAGGAGGCTTTCTAATTTGTGATTTGAACTTGTTAAGTGCACTTGATGTAGATTCCCTACTCAATTTATTCTGCACCATTCAGTAAAAGAAAACACAGAATTGTTATAGAGTCAGCCAAACAATTTATTTACAGTACAAAAGACAAAAAAAAAAAAAAAAAAAAAAA
>Ga0209700_100556_pt1 | contig 71383 bp, 21 predicted proteins | sample SiratroredBW_FD_187528 | JGI IMG/M metagenome (GOLD analysis project Ga0209700, IMG submission 187528) | Root nodule microbial communities of legume samples collected from California, USA - Siratro red BW (SPAdes) (version 2) | ecosystem: Host-associated > Plants > Roots > Nodule | place: USA... | reverse complement strand
GGGACATTTGTCAAAATTATTGTTAAAAAGATACTATTAAATTGTGCTTTGATTTTCTTATTAAATATAATTTGGATCTCAGAACTATACAATTCTCTTCCAAGAATGACGCATTTTACAGATCAGAGTGCATCCTTCTTTTTTTTTTTTTTTTTTTTTTTTTTTTTAATAGTTTTTTTTTTTTTTTTTTTTTTTTTTTTTTTACTTTTTAATCCTCCTTGAATTTTATATTTCTTTACTAGAGCTCGGTTAATTTAATTGGGTAGGTGATGTACATGGATGGCAAGCCACGTGGTTATTTGTTTTAGAAATGCTATCCAATAAATAAATGCTTTTATTGGATAAATACTTTGAATGTGATGCCTTTCCAAATTCAGAGTGTCAATGTGCTGTTGTCTCCATTGGGATGTCAGAATCTTGCATAATTAGAAAAAGCTTTGTTAATTTGGCATCCATGACAGGAATAGGATGCTAACTCATTGCACTGGGATTTTTTATTTTTTTCTTTCTTTGGGAGCCTTGAGTGGTGATAATTTGAAATTTGGTTTCATTTGAACAGTGAATGAAAAGTGAAGAACAGTGCTAAATTTGACTGTTATACCACATTCAGGTTCCAAGCACTGTATTACAAGGACACACAAATTGAATTGAATAATGGGATATGATCTTGGTTGTGGGAAGGGAACTAATTGATTTCTGAACGGACTCAAATGGCTGTCCACATTTCATGGACTCCACTGGCGGGTGGAAATAGTGCAGTGCACATTAGATAGCTTTTTGTCACTTTAAACTATGATTTTTTTTATTTTAATCTTTCAATTCATAGCTTATGTATAACTTCTTTGTAAGCAGCTTCATTATATAGACAGAGTATCTAAATCATGTTTTTGAAAGTTTATTTAAAATATGTATCATATTATTAAAATTTGTCAATATATACTTTAAATGACCCATATAAGATGTTAAATGTATAGGAAAATCAAGAAATACAACATTCGGAAATCAAATAAGAATAAAAATTAAGCTAAATTCATATAAAAAAGTCATATAATTTTTAACTTAAAATTTTAAGATTAAATGATTATTCAAACTTTTTTATTTTTACACTTAAAATTTTAAAACATGGTTATTCAAACTTTTTATTTTTATTTAATTTGAAATTACACTCATATTTAAATTTCTAATAATTTCTCATTCAAGTCAGTCTTTTCCACGTTAATAAACTCTTCATAAATAAGAAACATTTTATTATTTTTTTCTTATATTTCTGTCAAAGTTAATAATATAACTAAAATTTATTAGCTTTATTTTTAAATCTAAATAATTTTTTATTTTAAATTTAAAGTAGATATTGTTTTACAAAATCTATTTCTATTTCAACTCTTCCACTTTCTCCTGCACAACCCCCCTGAATTTTGGAATCGCCACATGGGGCACGACCACTTTCTTGTCATGACCTCTGCCAACCATTTTCTTAACTTTAAATGCAATTTTTTTCCCTGAACACGATGACATGGTTACTTGGTATTATACACCACAATATAAAGCATGCAATTGTACTTTCTTTCACTGCAATTAGTTAAGACCAAAAGTTATTCAGTGGTAAAAAAGCTACTTCACAAAATTGTGTTTTTCTTTTATTTATATATTTCATTTCTTACAATAGAAAAGTATATATAACAGTACAATAATTGTATGAAATATCTCTTCGTTGCATATTAGCCAAAAGAAAAGGAAAAAGTTGAACATGAAAAGGAAATTGCAGAACATAGAAGAAGAGACATGATATTTTAAGATTTGGCTTTTATAAAATAAATGGTGTACTTTAAATAGAAAGATATGTAATTTCAAAAAATCAAGCTTACTTTCCAACAGTTTAACGGTCATAAAGCTAACAGTGGTATTCACTTGTCGTTTAGTGCACGAAACCTGGACATTTACCAAGATATTAACTTCAGCAGAAAAGCCCAAAACACGTCATAAAAAGGCCCATGTGAGTTTGGAGTACTTGTGAAACATTGACCCCATCATAATTCTTCTCAAATCTCTTTCCAAAATGTTATTTTCTTTTAACTCTCAAGAATGCAGTAAATAAATAGTGGTACATAATTCACACAAATTGATATCAGAAACAATAGATTCAAAATATCTTTAACCATATTCATAATTTTCATTGCTTTTTGTAGTATACATGACTAATAACTTGCTTTTTTTTCTCTTTTTCTTGCTTCTTCTACCCAAATCCAACCTTTCAATTAAAGTTAAAGTGGTACACACATATAACAGAGATTTTTTCTGTGAGTCATTATTACAAACAGTGGCAGTTCAGGTGATTTCCATGCCTGGATTCTCTTTTAACATAGATTATCTAAATTTACTATTATCCAAGCTTTTAGCCAATCCATGTAGTCCAAAGTCAATAGGAAAATGACAAAAAAAAATCCCTCAGTTTCAACTTCCAAGATTTGGAAAAAGAAAATGCAATCTTAAAAATCAAATTGACATTATTGCTACTTGTAAAAGGAAAACGAAAGAATCAAAGAAGAAGAAAAAAAAAATACTATTAGGCCAAACAAGAGAATTGAACAAGCCAAGCCTCAGAAGCATCTCATTTGATGTGAAGTCATGTATTAAAAAAAATACTATTATTATATGGTTGGACACATAAGTTTGAAAGCTTCCCATTTCAAGAATCTTAGTCTTTAAGGTGGTGATTAATAATGAAAGATGTGGAACACAAATTGAAAACAAATTGTTAGCCAAAGTGAGAAGAGGTGGGTATTATTAATAGAAAGAGTCTAAATGCAATACGTGGTCAAAAAGAGATTGGATCTTAGGTCTATGTATCTATCGATGGAGCAAGAATTTTGTTTTGCTATTACATGATATGATGATAACACCGAGTGGTTATGGCACTGACTCCTATGGATATTACACAGCACCATTATCAGATTATCACCACATGTGATCACGCTCCACTTTGTCCACCCCAAATTAATAATATATCATTTTTCTCAATTATTGCTGTCCATGTATTATTATATTATTATATTTTTCTACAATATTTTTCATTAATCTTGTTAGTATTATTATATTTTTCTACAATATTACTAGATATGTATAGTTTATTGTTGTTGTCTAAATCATTGTCTGAAAAAATTTTCTATCAAGCATTGAAAGGGAAGAAGGGGAAAGATTACATCAAGATGGTTTGGTTTCGGTGAGAGTACGTAACATGTAAAATCGTTTGTTTGTTGTGAGTGAAAGGTTTACATATCAAACAAGTTTGTGGTGTCATTAATATATGGATGGATGCAAGGTCATATTCCTACCATTTCATTCAAGAAGATCATGATTTGCTTTTGTAAAATTTAATTTCATGATCGATATTGATGATTGCATTCAAATTAATCTTAACTAGTGAACCTTATTAAAGCCTTGTCAGATTTTTCCTGTGAGTGAGTGAATAAATAAATGGCACAGTTTTGTATGGTTCAGAGAGTGGGGTATTGATACATAGCAAGAAAATATGATAGTCATGAAATAAATTACTACAATAAGGTAAGGTTTTCACGGGGAGGATTACTTGATTAAAGAAATTAAAGCACTATTGATATTGATTCATATAGGCTCTTGCCAGGGATCAAATGCATGATCTCAATAATAGTTGGGTGTGGCCTATAATTTCTGGAGGGATCCATCATGATTCTCTTATGCCTAATTGTTGTTTCTGACATTGTGTAACCCTGTCTGTATATCGCATTTGGTTTTTAATTTTTTCCTTATCCTAATTTAATTCTTTTACCCTTTAAAAATATAATTGAATTACCACTAGATATACATATTTTTTAACATCCACTCAATGTTACACCAATATTAATTATTAATAGTTATAAGATAGATAAACATCATGTTTACATTATATTATACTTTTAAGAATTTTTTTTTCTTAAGAGAGTTAAAATATATACATATTAAAGAAAGATAACAATAATTAATATATATGGGTGTGTTTTTATATTTCTCATTTGTGTATCTTTAATGAATATTTTCTCCTTTGTGTAACAAATTATTTTCATAATTGAAAATACAAGTACACTAAATATGATAAGTTAATATTTCAATATCTGTCATGTATGTATATATTAAATTATATATATAAAATTTTATATTTCATATAAATCTTTTAAATATTGTCTATATATTCTCAATGATATATATCTTTTTTAACTTTCATTCCAATTAGCTATATCTCATATCACATATATTTTACTCTATTTTTAAAAGATGTAGGTATTAAATCAAACTCAAAAATTTATACTTATCATATTATTTTTACCGAGTTGTAACAATAATAAAATTACATGATAGAAATATAGTCTATTTATATAATAAAATAAAAACTTATTACCTACTACACATAGTTTCTTTAACTTAAATAATAAAATATTTATATTTCATCTAATTTATCCCTTACCTTTTATAATTCGTTTAATTAAACTTAACCTTTCAAAATCTCTATCCTTAAAACTTATACACAAAATACTCTAATCAACATTAGGTTCATTGACTAACAAATATTCATCTGTATCCTATAAACATTGTAGATAAAGTCTTAAGCCTAACCAAATATTTTTTTCCATAAAACCAACTTAAAAAAAATATAAAGACGAAAAAATATTTACACAACTTTTAATCAGAAAAAAAAAGTGTTTTACACTCCTTTACATATCCAAAGTAGACTTAGATATGTGAAAATATGAACAACTGTTTCAATTTTTTTTTATTAAAGAAAAAAAACAATGTTTTAGATGTATGGTAATTTTTGTGAGATGAAATTTGAATAGTTAGACTTTTTTCTATTTATATATATTTTAATTTAAATAATAAAATTCTATCTTAAATAATTAATTGTATAATTTCAGAAAGTGAGTTCATGTATTTCCATTGAATTGAATATTGAATAATTTATTTAGGTTAACATGTTTTTGTTTCTCTTTATTTTATAGGGTTCAAGGTTTTTATTTTATAAACTAACAAAAGCCTAAATAAGTGTAATATTCCCAGTTACATTTACTAAAGACTATAACATTAAGGTAAAAGTATAATTAAAAATAAAAAATAAATGTACATCATATTCATAAACTATTATAAAAAATATCTATCTTCATAGAAATTTAAATATAAAATATATATCCAAAACGAACATGAATAAAAAAAGAAGTAGTAGTTCATTTGCTCACTATAAAATTCTATCACTTACCACCGTGTTTATATAAACTATTATCATAGGTTTTAAAATAAATACATTAAAGAAAGAATGATAAGTTACTAGAGGTTTTTAAAAGACAGAGAATCATGAATTAATTTTACTTCTAGATAAGTGCAAACCATAAAGATTTTTAAAAGACAGAGAATCATGAATTAATTTTACTTTTAGATAAGTGTAAACCATATCAAATTATCATACTTTATCTCTTACATTGTATTAAATATAAATCATCGTTAATATACTTATGTTAAAAATTTATTAACCATTACATATAATTGACTCTAATGTGTATTAAAATAAACTTAAAGATCTGTATTTATTATATTGTCCTCCCCTAATTCCATATAATCCCAAATATAAATAAATCAAATCAATCTTACATGACAAAATTAATTTATATAACTTATTTTAATAAACTCTTATTTTAAATTTCAGATACACAACATTTTTTAACTCTGTCTAATAATCTTAATTATATTATTATAATATATAAATAGAATCAATTGAATCAATATACTTCCTCGTAACCAAATTTTAAATTAATACATATCATAAAAAGTATATTAATATTTTATTTCACGAAAATATTAAATTTCAAACACATTTTCAGAAAATTTATAACTTGGTATCAAGATCTAAGGTTATTGAACAACCGTTTGCAAGGAAGGAAAAAATTTATCTATCCCTTCAAATCAAACAACAGAACAAACACATCTACCCAGATATATGTTTGGACGGAGGTGTCCAGGGAACAGGATTGGAGACCTATCATTTTTTCTTAAAATTGTAATTGACATGTCAATTTTTTTTTCACCACAAAATTTATATATTGACTCCACTGTCAAGTTATATGTTAATATACAAAGTGTATAAATCTATATACTATATGATAATAATATTTATTATTTATTTTTAAAAATCGTTGCCCTTGCTCTTAGATCCGTCACTGTTCTCCCTCTTTTTCTGCAAAAATTATCCATTACATCACTCATTGTTAAACCATTTCTTATCATACTAATCGTCTAAATAAACATGCTAATGAGATGAAGCAATAATCTTTCTCTCTCTCTTTTTTTTTCTTTTCCACTTTAAAAGAACACAACACTAAAATTTGGGAACGTCACAATCCATGTGTTATTCCTTCATTATTTAACCTTAAAATATTCTTTTACTAGACCAACAGCGAAAAGCCTATAGCAAAAATGAAACATGATTTATCCTCAACTAAACTTTTGTTCCAAATTTTCACCGTCTTTTTGTGGAGCTTTTCATTTCTCAGCTATTTTTTATATATGTTATTAATTTATGCAAACAAGATAAACCCAACCAATTTTCTAAATAATATGAATGTAGATGTCAAAAAAATTATACATCTTTGCTTTTACTCATAAATACATTAGACAATATTTCAGAAGTGTATATTAATAGTTGCATAGCAATATGAATAATCGTGCCATTCAGTATAAATTATCAACAAATTTCATTTAAGAACGTTTTTAATATTAAAATAATATATAAATTATTAATATCATGTCACTTTTATATTTAGATTTCTTATTAAAAGATAAAACTATTTTATCTTAGTAATTAAAGAGTTCTATTTAGATTTCTTATTAAAAGATAAAACTATTTTATCTTAGTAATTAAAGAGTTCTAACTCTTAGACTTTGTTTGGATTATATATTAGATTTGAGGGAATAAATTTGAGTTGATTTTAAATAAAAATGTATAAAAAGTTAAATTGTTTGGATTAAAAGAAAAATAGTGATATTTAAATAGAAAAATTATAAAAATTTGTAAGTAATGTAATAAATGTGATAGATATTTTAATATTTTTTAATATATAAAATGATAAAATTATAAATTTTTTTTATTAATATTATTTTATAATTTTCAATAATTTATTTTTATTTTAATAATAATAATAATTATTATCAATAAATTTATTTTATTATGATATAAATAAAAAATATTTATTTTATTATTTATTTAACAATAATATTTATTGTTATAAAATTAATTATATTTATTTTATTATGATATAAATAAAATTATTAATAAATTAAAATAAAAATCAATTATATAAAAATTTATCCATCCACGCAAATCTTCTCATACAATAGAAGAAACAAAATGAGCGATTCATTTTCATACTAAATTATTATTTTATTTATTGACTTACATGCTTTTCCAGTAATTTTTAATCTTGGTCCGTCTGCACTAATCCGTTTTTCGAAACAAACAGACGCTTAAAGAATAACATAGATAATCTGATATGCATTAAAAACTTGTGATTTAACTATATAAACACATAATTAGGATTTTGAACTACCATAGGTTAATAGTAAAGTCTTAAATACCATATGCAGCTCACATCCAACTACACAGTAAGAAATCTCAAAACTAACTCAAATAAAAAAAAATTACTCTAAACAAACATATGATTAATTTTACTCTAATCACTACCATAAATCTAAAAATGTTTCTGATCATCACTTTGATAAAAAATAAAATTGTAAACCTAAAAAAAAAAGTTTTTAAAAATATAATGACTAGATTAAAATAAAATCTAAACAACTACATTTTTACTTATAAATTTTTTCTCTTTAATAATAAACCATTCAAGTGTGATTTTAATTAAAGTTTTACTCTAGAATTATTTTCAAAGTACTTACAATATGCCTTTAAAAATAATATTAATAATTATATGTATCTTTATTGGAGTTTCAAAATGTAAATTTGTTATATGTATTATTTATATATAATATAATATAATAAATATTTTTATGTATATAGTATTATTTGTGTATGTAAATATATATATATATATATATATATATATATAAATTTTTTTAAGATATAAAGTGTGGCATTTATTTATATAATATTTTAAAAAAATTTAAGTTGGAAAATAAAGTTAGACTTGATTCCTGTATCTTACTTTTACCCTGTTTTCAACAAGAGATATAAAAAAAACCGTAATGAAATTAATTAAAAGCATTTTAAGAATATGATGATCTGTATGAACTGAGTATGAATGGTGGTGAGTGTTGTAGCAATGTGGCAGACACAAAGAAACGTGGTTCTGGCAAATAGGACATTAAAGGTAGTTTCTAATTACATCACTGGCACTTCAAGATTGGAACCATGACTTCAATTTTTTCACGACTTGCGACCTATTTTTTTGGTGTCGCCACCGACATTATATGCTTTGTCTAATCAGTCATCGTCCCTGGTCCCCGATGTGACTGTGCTTGCTCGTGACTCTAAGATCATTTTCAACCTAAGAGTCTTATAGACTTTATTAAAAATATTTACCAATATAGGTTGATGTAATGTGTTAAAGATCTTAAAAATAAAATTTTAATTTTATATAAGATTCTAGCTTTAAAAAAAATAGTTTTTAATATCAATATTTGTACAATATTAATAATAAAATATTTATTTTATTATAATAATTATATTGATTTTTGAGATGTACAAAAATTATATATAAGAATTATAACGTTTGGGTCTTACATAATCTTATCATTAAAATAAAATTTGTAAAAATTACTTAAAAATAATATTCTAATATGATTAAACTCGTTTACATACAATATGTAATATAGTATATATAGTCCACATTAATAAATTTGCAAGAATTATAAAGCTTCTAACAACACCTTTCACTTAGGCTTCATAATAATCATAAATATTTATATTTAGGTGTGCAACTACATATTATATATTTTTAGACTTTCTTTTAAATACTTTGCTCCATTTTATTTAATAATTAAGAACCACTGCAAATTTTTATCACTTCCGAACATGACACACTAAGCCACAGTGATTACTATTGTCCCTTATAGTTGATACCATAGATGAAATATAAATAAGATAAGAGGTATGAAAATTGCATACAATGTAATCTCAGTCATGCAATTTCCAACTGGTCCAAATTCTTTTTATAATTATCAATCCAAAGACAATGTAAATATTGTACAAAATAAACATAGAATAGAATGATAAACATCAACGTTATTTTTGAAATAAAAAAGTCAAATAATATAAATATCTCAAAAAGTATATAATTCGAACTTAGGTAGTACAAGGAATTATACACTAGTATGCTCCAGAAATACTGCTCCAGAAATACTTCACGCTCCAAATCTTTCGTAAGCTAGTATGGATTTAGTATATTCCATGAAAAATGTGCTTATTTCAATCTTTTTCCTTAACAACCAATTACTTGATATTAATGACTTTTGGCTTAGTTACTCATATTATTGTTGAAGCAAAGAGCTCTTTATTAATTATCACTACAGAATTTCGATGGTTTTTTTTGCAGCCACATCCCCATGTTTGTATGCTGCAGAAGAATAATAAACTCAATAGTCATTATTGAATAATAAGCTACAATATTAGATTTCCAATATATATATATATGTATATATATGTGCTTGTTTATGTTGATATCCAACAAAATAAAAGTCTACTACCCTATGATCTCCAAATTTTCAAATTTATGATAAGTGAGCATTTAATTTTTTTGGTTGTTTTTAAGTAATGCACCACACATTTTGTTGCATTTCAAGATCAGTCCAGTAGCTACCTAGAACTCCCATAACAAATGCTAGGCACGGGACATGTACCAACTTTCCACTGCTAATCAATAGGAATCTTCCCCATCTTAGTTCTTTCAAGATCATTGTTGAAGAACTATTTAATACTAAATTTGTTTCATTTTATATGAGTCGGTGATGATCTTTTAAGGGGCCATAACTCCCCCAAACTGTTATTTCAAACTTTTGTTTCTTGCAAGATTTTCAACCAAACCTTTAGAATATATTGTTTCAATCAATTAGATAAAATTGCTAGACAAAAGAAAAGATAGAAGGGTCCTCATATGTTTGCAGCCAATCATGATAGAAATATCACTCATTATTATCAACAAAATATACAAGAAAAAATATTATGACAACGATAATCCAAAAAGGTTTTACAAAATAAGAAACAGGACTTATATAACCCATATACAATCAAGATATTATAGTAATAAAGTAGTTGTATCTCAATAATCTAACAACAAATGAAGATTTGATACCACTTGTAGGAACATAATTTTGATAAAATAAAATATTAAATGAACACACAAAAAGTATTACGTCACAAATGGGAGAGTTTATGAAGAATACAACTGTACTGAAAGTGTATTGAAATTTTTAATGATCAGAAACAATTGATTTCATGTTTTTTTTTAACCAAGTTACTTTATTTCTATAAAAACCTTTCATTCTCTCTTCATGTAGGAAAAAGGAGAAATTTGTTTGTTTAATTTAGTGTATTAAAGATGATAATCATGTGTTAACTTATAGGATTCTCATTATTTTTTTAAAACTAAATTTCTTTTCTTCCAAGTTTTACTTTGATATAGTTTTTTTTAAGAGAAGGCAGTGAAAGAGTCTTGAATGACATGTTGACATTTGTAGCATGTTTAGGTCTGTAGGTAACAGTTTCTGGTGCCCTTTCTTGTCAACTGCTCTTAATAGTACACAATACACCATGCAATGTAACAACACAATGAAAGACTCTCATGCTGTAATGGTTTACATCTAATGCTTAAAAATAATATTGAACACACCCATTGAGGGTTGAATTGAATCACAAAATCGATGGGTGAGACGATTAAAAAGAGAGAGATGTTCAAGTTAAAGGAGCTCTAAATAGAAATTTACATAGTACACTACAACTTTTGTTTGCATCCTTGTTAGTTGTCTATGTCATTTTTGTCTGTAATACCTACTATTTTTACGATCATTTGTCGACCAATTTGTAAAGAAGACAATTTTGAGATGTTTTGTAAAGAAAATTCATCTTCCCATACCGGCGAACGAAATTAATCTTTATATAGGGAAAACATGTCATAAAACAAATAAAAACTTTTAATTTTGCATTTATACTTATAACCTTTTCATCTTACTAGCCCTTTAAGTATGGTGAGTAGAATATTTATTTTTAACTTTTCGTATGTAATTTTTTATATTTTTTTTTATCTTAGGATGTTTAGAAGACTATATTTTGTGATCGTTTATTTATTTCTTTTACATATTATAAGTAGAAAAAAATTGTTGATAATAAAAGATAGTGTGAAAGTAAATTGAATACAAATTTTGATATTTTTTTAAAAAACTTATAAAACTTTATTATTTACTCAATGTAATAAAACGTATTATTTTTAATTGAGTTACTTATCCATTTTTATATAAAATATACATTAACATTTTAGGATACTTGAAGGTAAAAGAGCCTTATTTATTATCGGGCATGGCCATAGAATGCCAAATTTGGGACTATTTCTTTTCGCAACTCCATAGTTTCTTTTGTGCTTTGATAGTTGCCGCAAAAGGTCCAAATTGTGCATGGCTAAAGCATTTTAATAAATATTTTGAGTTGTATAAGATTGAAAATATAATCTAAAAAATATTCATGATTATTTGTTTTGAAATATATATCTAAATTATGTAATACAAAACATAGTAATAGATCTAAAAATATATTTCAGATCTTTTATAATATATTTCTGAATTATATAATTTAAAATATATCTTAAATTATACAATCTAAATATATTATTAAATTTAAAAATATAGTTGTATTAATCTAAAATATGTATCTAGATTTGAAAATATATTTTAAATTGTATAGTATTAAATATATTTATTAATTATACTATCTAAAATATTTTTTTATATTATGTAATGTAAAAATTTTATGCAAATTATACTTTTTCAACACTCTCACTGGATGCATGGAAAACTATGGGGTGGAGAAAGTAAGAACTGTTTTTAAATTATGCAATCAAAAAAAGCTGACATATGCACCTTATTTTACTTCCTGCACCCATCACTGGCCGGAATGGCAAGAAACGTTTTCTTCCTCATCAAACACCCCTTCTTTTGTGGTTGTTCCTTCATTTACTTCCACATTTTCTTTCTACGTTTCCGTGAATAGTGAAAATTGTCAAAAATATTCTTAATTATTCTGATTGGAAGACTCTAGATTGAGTGATAAAAAAAATTATGGATTGCGTAGTGTAGAAATTAAAAATTTAGGTATTGTATTTTGAATTATATACTTTAGAATTATTTTTACAATATTGTTTAACAATGTATTTGATTTTTTAAAATTGTATGACTAAAATTAATTTTTTTTTTCATTTCTGAATTGTCTAATTTATATAAAAAGCTGATGAGTCCACAGGAATAATTGGTAAAGCTTTGGCCAAACAATGTTTTTTGAGAATCACTTCGGCCGTCAGTGAAAAATGCACGAACACTGTTTTCACGTGCCAACCTTCCACCGGATAGCAGAGTTTTTCAAAGGATAAGAAAATAGAAGGTGACACGGTTCTCACAACGACAAACATGATATTTTAAATTATGGAGGTGCAATTGGAAATCAATGTAAAAGTCAAATAGTGGCTTTCTATTGGCTTGGGCTTTTTTTTCTTCCTGTACTCTACACTTTTCCCCTTACACCATCGTACTTTCATTTTAATTTTTCATTTTATTTAACACGCATGGAATTGCCAAAATATTAATATGAGATTATACATTTTTATGATTTTTTTCCTAATATGTCTTGTTCAAAATTGTTAAAATTATGTTTATTTTACATAATTTCGAAATCTATATTTCAAAATGCCTTTTATTTTACAAAGACATTTGACCCGGATATGAAATGTATAATTCAATATATGTTTGATATTATTTTGGATTTTGTATTTTAAAACATCTTTTGTTCGTCTACTTGTAATCTGGAAATTTTTATTTCTTTCTTTTAACATGTCTAGACTAGTGAAAATATCATTACGGATAACACATTTTAAAATGCATATTTTGTTTAGAATGTCTAGTGTGAAATTATGGAAATTATGTAAATTATGTTTCTTTTATATAATTATGAAATGTACATTTTGAAGTATCTTTTACTAATATTTAGGAATGGTTTTTCATCAAGATAATTCATCTTATCATGGAATGCATAGTAATGAATACGTTTGATATTATTTTGGATTATGCATTTGAGTCCGTATTCTGAAATTATGTTCATGAATAAGAAAATTATCCTATAGAAATTATCTTTTCGCAATAGTTCCTGTAATAAGAAAAGTGTTATATCTTTATAGATTGCAAACAAGCCAAAGTACAAAGAAAATAACACGCATAAAAATAGTTTAACTGAAAAAAAAAAAATACTTGAAATGTTTTCTTCTCAATTTTAGTTAAAGGTTCTCACTTAAACTGCAATTTTGTCAGCATCTAACAAAAATCAAAATTGGTTTTCAACACCACAACACAAATCTCACTTATATTATATTTAGTATAACTCATGCAATCAGAACTAACGCGTCAAAACATTTGTGATTTAAATAGAAGCATATTCGCATTGATACAAAATCAATTATGAATTACAGTCAATTCTTCAAATTATAATAGTAAGCAAAGAAAAAGGGAAAAGAAAATTGTGGTTCCAGATTTGAAGAAGAGCAAAAATATTATCAACATCAAAGAAATCAGAGTCATCGAACATGTGTTAGAGATTGCAGAGATGAACATTAGGGTTGTCCTTTGCATGTTAGAGAGTGCACATATAAATATATTTTAGCACCAGTATACTTCTACATGTTAGCTATTTACATGAATTCTTTAGTTTAAATTCTATTATCTATAAAAATAATGTTTTTAAGATACTTATTAAGCAACATTTCATCTTTTATTTAACGCTTCTAACGATTTAAAAAAAAAATATTTTTATATTTTCTGTACAATGAATACTTTTTTATATCTTCAATTCTTGGACCAGTATGTTCATTACCTTGGCCACATTCATTATTATGTTTTCCACCAAGGAACAGCTTTGTGCCCATGGCTTTCTCCTCAATTTGGAAAAGGTTTTTGGGATCCAATTCTATATAATAGTGAAAGTTGAAGTTGTGATTTGGTTGTTGTCACACATGTGGAGCTGTCAGCCATATGGGATTTTTCTTCTCGTGACATGCAATGAAAAATCACTATAAAATACAATGTAAAGTGTACAAGAACACCAAAAGGGAAGACAGAACGCAAAGTGGATGCTGATTAGCTTTAATTATTTTGCCTTTAATCGTTAATGATCTTTTAATGGTGCAGACTTTAATAAATAATCGTTCTGCATTAACTCAAATGACTGTCGCTCTCTTTTAATCATGGAAGAATCTAACAAGATATTTTGATGTGGTGGTAATGAAAGTTTTCGGTCCGAGATTATAATTAATTATACATAATTTGTAGCCGTTCATGAGGATTCTTGGCGATGGCATGCCATTGGTTGTGTGGAAACAATTGGCACTCCTCAAATTGCTGTGAAATCTAATTATTTTCAGGCCTTTCCCCCCTTAACTTGAGTTAGTGATCAAACAGTTAAATGCATAAATTGGTGAAAAATTGGAGCAATTAATAAAGATAAATCTTATAGATCTTGTAAGGATGTAGATTTGAATAATCTTACCAATGGGAAAGTTTTATTAGTGGAATTTATAGATGTATTTAAGCGTTATTGATTTTAGCTTATTTACACTTTTCGTTAAAAGGAATGTGAGAAAGATGTTATTGATAGATTTTTAAAGTATTTTCCAATCTATTCAAGCATAAGTTTCTATAACAAATTTTATTTGTTAAATTTTAAATCAGTTAATTTTAGTAATCTACACATGAATTTAAGTGAAAAAGTCATAAAAAAAAAACTATACAAGATTGGTTTAGATTAAAGATGATGTAATTTTTTTTTATGTAAGTTTTGTTTAAAACTAGTTCATCTTATTAATCAATTCAAATGATTATGTGAATGAAAAATTCTATATATAAATATTTATTGTATCAAATTTTTTTCTTACAAAAGTTTCACACAAGCATATCTTAATTTTTTTTCCGAAATAAATATTTCTCAATTTTTCTTCTAAAAATATGATAATATAAATAAGAATATTTGGTAAGATATTCATATTTAAAAAATATTAAAAATTTAAATATGAATTAGAATATAAAAGTTAAGATTAATTTTAAGTTAAAAATAGTATTATTTTTTTATTTAAATTTAATTATGATCTTAGAGGAAACACCTCAAAAATAACAACAATAACTTTCTTAAATTGAGGTTCCTCTAGTTTTTATATTCATCTTCCTTTACTTCTAGAACTGTCAAGAAGAATCCCCATTTTTAGATCCCTTTATTTAAATTTCATATTGTACCCTCTTTGTTAGTATTTTTGTTTGTCTTGACCCGTGATGTAAACACATCCACTATTAATTCCCACAAATGAAACATCACTATATAGTTTGTTCCAACACATGTTGCATTAATAATTGAGTACTGAGAAGAAACTACGAGCATTGTACACTCTCCTAGAATGTTCACCGACCCAGGTGAATGGCCTAAACATAGCATCTTTATAAAGTAGCTTTAGGATTTCCTTTTCTGCTGTATCGTCTCCTTCGTCTGCATTTTTTATTATAAATATCTATAACATTCAAGAATCATGATTTGTCTAAATCAACTTATAGACTAGTTGTTATCTACACCGGTCATACAATAAAATAATATTATAATTTAATTAAATGTATGTTTGTTGTCTTTTTCTCACACTAATAACCTAATTATTTTATAAGTTTACCCATATTTGGTTTCCTATATTTTAATATTTATTTGGTCCCTCGTATTCATTGAGTCGAATTTATATTCGTAAACTCTTAAGGGTTTAATTTTTTTTCTGTTAAATAGAATAATGATGATGAATATTAATAGTTGAAGATTCACATAGACGAGTAAAAAGCTACGTTCATAAACTGATTTTATGAGATATTAAATAAGTCTTGAAATCAAATTCTAAAATAGTTTAAAAAGTATATCTTAAATCTATGGGTCTGTTTACATTTACCGTGGATATGTAGCCCCGGTTTGAGAAAGAATGTCGAAGAATTATTTAAATTTAAATTATATTCCCTCGTTTTATTATTTTATATAACAAACCTTTTTATTATTCTATAATAAGAGATATAATGTAGATTTATTTTGATGAACTATCGTGAATCTCATAAAAATTATAAACATCGTGATATATGTCTATTTTTGATTAGTCACTGACGTCATAAAAAGTAAATAAGTTGCATGTCTTAAATTATTTAATCATTTAGTTTTCCAAATTATTTAATCATTTAGTTATCCCGAACCATTACCTTGATTCAAAATGATTAACTTGGTTCAAAATGATAAATGGCTAACACAATTTAGGTTGTTTCAATATCCAAATTATTCACTTAATTCGAAATGATAAATAAGCCAGGTATATTATTTCAATTATTCTGACTAGATAGTTCATATCAAAACTAGATTGGTGAAAAAGGGATCGTATAAAATAATTGAAGACAAAATAGAATAACTCACAATATAAAATTCCGTAAATGCAAATGATGAATTTGATCACAATTTGATATTTTATACATCATAATAATTCTGATAATTGTTTACATTAAAATGTAGACGAATTTATGCCTGCATCATTTTGATGTCTACTAAAATAACCTACTATTAAATTAGTTATTGTGTCACTAGAAATTTTCAATCAGGTATGTTCTGATAAAATATGTTCGATGTTGATCTTTTCTTCGATCTCTCTGTATAAGACTTTGAAATTTTTCATTAAACGGAAAGGAATGTAAATTGGCAAAGAACATGTCTTTGTACCAATCTCCATACAAATATTATAGTGTCCATATAAATTATTTTTCTCTGTATTTATTTGTTCTCTTCCTAATTTGTATTATTTATGAAACCATTCAGCATTCAAGACGTGGTGGGAGCTCGCCCTCAATAATTGTTCTGTAATTTTCATTGCCTATAATTTATATTGGACGTCTTCGATCATTCAAATATTTCACTTTTATGATGTTTTGATCTGGTCCTTTAATTCCTAAGCCTACGTGTTGTTTGCTTCTGTGTAGACTACTTTGATGAAGGAGGAAGTGGACACTGAAGAAAATAATTCATAATTTTAATTTTATATACCTTTAACTTCTACATTTTAATGAATTACATTGTTTATTGATAATTTTAATAAATAATTTAACACTTAATATGACTAAAAAAAACAAATCATGTACAAAATTAAAGATAAAATGAAAAATGTTCTTTTTTAAAAAAAAGATAGTAAACCCAAATCATAGAGAAAACTAAAAAAAAACTAATATTACAATTTAGATTTTAATTTGTATACACTGTAGTGTAAAATCTTAAGGAATTAATTACTTAAAGTTCATGAGAAATATAATTTTGAAAATAATTATTATAAAACCTAATAAGTTTATTCCGGAGTTTCCAAGTAGAAAATAATATAAACTTTATTTATACTATTATATATAATATGATTTCTTTTGTAATAAATAAATATTAGCTGACATGAATTATTTTTTCGTGAAAATAATTCGAACGTAAAATTTAAATAAAAGCCAACTTATGAAGCAATGCAAAATGTCACACTAATGGTTGAATTATCCAAAATTGAATCATGAGACATATTTTTTTTATTTCCTAAGTGAGTTTTATCAAAATATCGTTATTTCAAAAATATTTTTATAATTTTTTATTCAGCCCAAGAATCTTACAAAAATTAATTTAAAAATTAAATTTTCATTCTTATAACATAATATTTTGTCTAGTATATATGGTTTTAATTCTAAAATTTATGTCATATAATATGATCTAAATGTTTTTTTTATAAAATCTAAACCTTAAATTTATGAATTTGCTACAGATCTATATTAAAAATATCTCATAAATTCCAGACTTTAATCATAAAAAAAAATCACTCAGACAATTAATTTACATATAAAATTTAAGATTTTGAATTTTAATAAAACTGTAGATTACAAAATGAAACTTTTAAAGTATAAGTGAAAAATTATTAAAATATATTACATAGAGCTCTTCATAGAATGTATTAATAAAAAAAGTAAATAAATGTAACAGTAAAAACTAATAAAATAAAAAAGAAGTTAACGATTTGAACTTGCATTGTATATTATTATAGCCTTTGTCTTTCAGTCAAATAAATACTATATTTTAAAAGGTGCTATTCATCGTTTTTGTCTTCATTCAAAGTCAAAAAAGAAAAAAACTTAAAATTGAAAGTTCACACCGGAAGAGGAATGGATACAAGATCCGACGGTGAATAAGCAAGTCAAGCGGTCAACGGTGTTGGTACGAAAGTGATGCGCGTAACAGAAGATTATAAGCAGCCTTCTGATTTGCTAATAAAGGAATCAGGAGAGCGGGAGAGAAGGAGGAAGGGAAAAAGTGGCGTGTGATAGTTGGAGCCACGTGGCGGAAAATGAATAGCGATGTGCGGCAGAAAGAGCCACGTGGTGCAGACGTGTTGAAAGGGAGGGAGCGGTGGATGATGTGTGTGTGAGGGTGAAAGGGGAACACCGAACAGTAGTCTTCGGGAAAAGCAGGTGTGTTCAGTTGAGGAGTCGATTGGGGCATACAATAATGGTAAACAACAAATCCCGAGAAGAGCATCGAAAACCATTTGAAAAGAGGCCACGCCATCATATGATTACGCTGTCAGCGTTGGTGGGCCCTGAAGGCTTCGAAGTTAGCGAAATGGGACCGACTTTGATTTGCGGAAGGAAACGACGAAAGAATCTGGGAAAAAGTTAAGAGCATTGCTGACGTTGGGGAACTGGAGTGAGAACCAAGGGTCAGGGAAAAAGCAGAACCGTGGGTTTGGGTTTTGGTTTTCAGGTTCCGATTCCGGTTTTGGTTTTCAGGTTTCGATTCTTGTTTTGGAGTGGGCAGTAATACTGCTAGTGGTTTTGGATTCCAAACTCTCGCTTGTGGCGCGTGCATTGCAGCACTTCTCTGTCCTGGAACCAATTTGAGAATTATTGACGCAGAACCTTAAAATAATGCAGTTACATGTCTAGGTTCAAGCATTGACATTGTCGAAGAAAGTTGAACTTTAACATTACCGCTGAGTATCCTGTACAGCTGTTAGAAGAAGACATTCGTTGATATTTTGAGGATTTTAATAATTACTATCACTAAGGTGTGTTTGGGAAGATGATAGAGAAAAATGAATTGGTGCCTTTGTGTTCTTAGCTCTTGTCTAAGTATAAAAACTATAAAACCTGGTTAAAGAGTAATATATCGATAATATTAAACATGTTTTTATTACCCTTTAATCATAAATTATATGTTATCTAACTTTTAAGATATTAGAATTCAATATAGGTTTTTTTATTACCTTTGTTTTGTTGTCTTAGAATTCAATAAATTTCCAATTTGGATTTGTGATTGCGACTTTGGAGCATTTTTTTTTTTCTTAACTTCATATCAAGTTAAATGTTTTTTGATAAAATTAGTAATAGCTAGTTGGATGCTTAAAAAATCAACTGGTAGATTTAAAAGTCAAGAAAAAATTAAAGCTAATAATTTAGTTAATACACTTAAAACTATGAAATTTAAATTTTGAACTAATTAATGGTTATAAAGCAACACCAAAAGTAGCCATTTAATTGTAACTTAAATTTTACTAAATAAAATGGCATGCACGAATGATTTTATATTATAACTTTGATGTTTTTAAAATAAATTTAACTAATATAATTTTATATTTATTCAAAACTACAAAAACTATATTTTTAGAATTTATTTTTTTAATAAATTATTATAATTTAAATATGTTTTTAATTCCTATAAATATGATTATATATACTTTCAGTTGCTGCAAAAATGTACATTAGTTTCAAATCCTTAATATTTTTCTAACCGTATTTTTTTAAGTTGTTATTAATCATGATTATTTTAATATTAAATATGGAAAATATTAATTAATATAATTAAGATAATATAAAATATTTAAATTAATATAGTTATATATTTTTAAATACAGATTTAATTTAGTGACATGTTTATTATTTAATACAAATGAGAAATTTCAATGTTATTTTTAGTTTTCATTCAATAATTTATTTTAATATTATATTTTTATTTAAAATATATATTTTATATAAAAGTTATAATTCATCTTCTATATATTAATTTGATATTGCAATATTGAATCGTCATATTTTCTTAAATATATCATAAATAGAAATTTTATATCCAGAGACAAAAAGGGATTATACACTATATCTTCCCTTAAGAGTATGATTACGAAAAAGATTACTGCATTATTTTCATGATAAAATAGTATGTATTATAAAGTTTTTAATAGGTAGGTAGCGATTAATACACAGTCAATAGTTAAATTGTTCCACCGTCAACAGTTAAATTGTTCCACCGTCAACAGTTAAATTGTTCCACAAGAAAGTAAGGAATTAAATTTTAACTAATATACTATTTGAAAATGATTTTTTTTTATTAAAAGTATAAACTTTAGTTACTATGATTATAAAATAAAATTTTGAAACCGTATTTAATTTAAATGTTACTTTTTTGCAGTCATTGGAAAGGGGCTCAAACTCCCAGAACAAATGAAATTTGCAACGGTCAACCCTGCTACGCGCTATTTAAATAAGGTAGAGGTTTAGTTTTTGAAAAACACCTACTACAAAATGAAAGAAAAAAAAAACTAATATGTTTGAAATATTGAGAAAATTGAAATTATTGATAGGTGATTTTTCTTAGGAATAAAGGTTGCTGTGGGTGACCGTTAATGTCAAGTGGTGAATGATGTGAAAACTCTGCAAGAAGTCGTGAGCCATTAAATGTGTTTCTGCAAGTTAGAGAAAAACAAGTTAAGTTAACTTCAGGCATGGGCTAAGTTATCGCCCCATTAATAATAAGTTTTATTTAAAACATTTTATTTTATTTATTATATGTGGTTTGTGAAAATATTAAATACAAAATTACAATATGTACATTTCAATCACTTTTATGAGGCATAGCTATATCCTGTTTGGGTGTATAATCAGCAATAGTATAACTTGCATAAATAAAAATATAAATTACTAATAAATAATTAGTTTAAATAATGTATTTATGATTTTACTTTATAAATTCTAATATGGAACTTGTTATACCATTTTTTGGAGTATTTTATTATTAAAATAAAAATTTTATAAATTTATATAAATAAATAAAATTAATTATTTAAGAATTATTTTAAAGTAATTGTTATTTTAAAAAAAATCATTATTACTTTTTTTATAAAAATATAATTCCAATCCTTCATCAAACTAACAATTAGATATTATTTTTTCACTCCTGACAGACAATAAAACTGTTAGATTACATTTTTATTTAAGTTCAACTCTGATTTTTTTTTCTTTTAAATCAATTTTGAGTTTTTTATTTACCTAAATAATTGTGTTTTTAATGTGATGTATATAGTTTTTCTATTTTAGTTCAAGATTCTCTCTCTATATATATTTAAATTTTTAGTAAAAATTCTATGATATAGGTGGAATTATTTATGCATTTTTTAGGAATTGGATTTCCTTTTTAATACCCAGTTATCTAACTAAATAAAGAAAACTAGACTTGAGTTTTGATAGTACTTAAGTTATGAAATATAATTATGAATGTAATTTTGTCACCTTGTAAGTTCTTGCATAATGACTAAGTAAAAAAAAATATGGTTTTAAGTTGATAGATACTATAACTTAATTAATGTTGGATACTATAACTTATTTTATATCTATTAAAAAGTAAAATTATCCAATTAAAATATGACATTAAAAGAAATTACCAAATAATATATCTTTAATAAATATTTTGAAAAAATGCAAATTTTATTATTAAATTATTTCATATTAATAATCTCATATTTTATTGTAACAAAAATTAATTTTAAAAAGGTTAAATTCTCACTGCCTTTTGGTGGGATCAATTTTATGAAAAACAAATTATAGATATTTCCGAAACACCATAATAAACCGAATATAAAAAAGAGTAAACATTCTTAATTTTATAGCCCTAAAAAGTGAACGAAAATAAATATTCCAAATGATTTTCTTAATATAGATATTGAACCGCAACATTGATCCGTATATAGACTGATTAAAGCTATTTTAAATGTTTAAGAGTACAAAATTAACCTTAAATTCCATATACCCGAAGTATGAATAAAAAATATCGACCAAGCATCCTACGTATATCACATTCTTATCTTTTAATAAATAAATACATTCCCAGGTACTGCAGTTAGAGAAATAAAGCTGCAATTTGAAGTGAATATATATTTGTCAATGAATAGCTAAAACCTGTTTTGAAAAAAATAGTCTAATATGTTATACATTTTTTTTAGAATACGATTTACTCTTGTAAAAGTTGGACTTGAAGCATTAACCTATTTCGACTTTTCTTTTTGTGTGTAGAAATATTATCAAATTTTAAATAATTTTATTAGCAAAAATTTAAATACACCATCAAGAGGAAAAAGTATAGACATAAACACAAATTTAATAAATTATAATAAGATTTATTTTATTAATAATATTTTTAAATCTTTATTTTATTGATGATAAGTTTTTTAAGATCCAATAGTATTTTATTATTAATTTTAAAATTAATTAGATATGACGTTTATAAATAAAAGTTAAACATTGATTTTATGACCATTTTAAAATTGATAGTTCTTAGAAAAAATTCTTTTATGTATTTTCTTTTCTACAAACATCATCAGATTCTGGTTAAATTAAGGTCTGGAGGAGTTAAATAAGTATAAAACGTCTTGAACCATTGGTGATTTAGTTTTGTGAGTAGTTTTATCTATGTTGGTATTCTATGTTTTTTTTTTTTTTTCTATTATGTAGAATTAAGTTTTGGGCAACATAATGGGTGATGTGAATATATTTTGATGATACAATGTATGGTATATGAATGTGTTTTTGATTATTAAATGAAGATTATTGGTATGAGATTCAAAGTTATAAAATTTCATGGGAGTGATGTATTATTGAATTTGAATATTATAAAACAGTTTTAATACGATAATCATTAAAATATTGTTGTAAAGTTAGGTTTTGGGTTGTTTTTGGATTATAGTATGATTACTTAAACTAAGTTGAGTAATGTGTATTAATTGCATTACCAGTTTTGTGATATTTGAGCAATGCATTAGTTTCTTAAACTACATGGTACGTGACTCAAGCATTAACTTATAATTGGAAAAAAAGAAGACAAGACTGTTAGGTAAAAAATGATATGAAACTCCTATTCCTACCAGTATTGATGATTTGATTAAATATGTAGATTTTTTTAATAGTATGCAAGATAATTTTGTAATAATAACATAAATTATTAAAAAAGTTCAGTATTTTCAATTAATTTAACTAATTTAAGAATATGTGAATAAATTAAAAGAAGTCTTAGAAAGAGAAAGAAAGCATTAACTAAGTCTTCATGTATAATTAGGTTAAGAATTGAATGACCCCACTGAATCTGAGAGACCGGTAGCCCTTGGTCCCATGAATTAACTCCCAAAAAAACCAGAGTAAGAAAGCAGGACATGCTCACACATAGAAGGGTTTTGTTTATTTATTTATTCATTGTTTTATGAGTGTAATATAATACACTTATTATTTTTAACCTTTTACTTATTTGTTATTAGTATAAATTATTTTAAATTTCTGAAAATAAAATTTTAATAGAGAGAGTGTGTGAGTTACCGTTACTCTTACGCGCAGTGCGCGAGTTGGCCGAGAGTTTACTTACACCCCACCACAATTTGGCAAGCAAGAGGAGAGAGAGACATGTGAGGTTTGGTCCAAACTGGGCCCCACCACTTGCAAACAAACTGTAAAAGATCTTCCCCACCCGCTTCAAACCCTCACTTTCTGTTCAAACTACAAAACTGCCACAACATCATCGTCCAACTACAATCACATTCAATGGCATCCCTGTAATTTTGGCTGCCCTCAAATTAATAACCACAACAATAATAAAACTTTTGAAAAGCTAGAGAGGTATTTGAGCCAATGGATGCACCCAGAGAGAGAGAGAGGGGTTCATGTTTGTAATTGCAAGTTATAACCTGCCTCTCTTTATTGCCCTCTCCTTTCCCCTCACAACAAACAAAACAAAAACTTCACCTACCACTTTATAAAACCCTTAGTGGCATCGCCTTTCTCCCAATCAACAATCACTCTGTTCATTGTGTTTCTTTCTTCCCTCCACAAATCAAAGGAAACACTTTTCCTTTTCGTTTCCAAAGAGAAACTGTGACAACAACTCACATGGCTGGTTCTTCCAAGAGACATTGCTTCTCCGAAGACGACGATGGTTGGGCTTCTTCCATGGACCCTGGCTATTCCGGGCACAACCACTTCCATCACAACCAACATGGCTTTGTTTCTAGAACATTGGGTTACGGCACTTTCTACAGCCGGAGTTTCAGGAGCCCCTCTATTCTTTCACCAAGATCTGGCAGATTTTACGACGCCAGATTCGAAGATCACCAACCCCACTTTCTTGAAGCCTGTTTTCTTTGCAAGAAGCCGCTCGGGGATAATCGTGACATCTTCATGTACAGGTAAATGCCCAGATTCCATCTTCTTGCACCATCGATTAGTAATACACACAAATATGTCTATATATGCATGTATTGCATTCCTCGATTCATATACCCTTTTAGACAAATTAGATTCCTTTCGACTTCAGTTTTGGTTATGATTCTTAAATCTAAACCTTTCTTTCGCCATCTCTTCTTTTCTGATAAATTATTTCATGGTTCTGGTCCTCAACCGTCTTTTTTACTGTTTATTGATTGATATGCAATTGGGTGTCGTGAATTTATCGTAAATTGAAAATCTTTGATTTGCATGTCAGGTAAAGTTTTGGTCTTGGGACTTGTGATGCTGTGATATTGTAATCATTTTTGTACTTTTGTTAAAATTCAACCGTTTTTATTTCTTGTCACGATCCAATAAAAATGAAGATTTTTCCTTTCTTTTTCAATGTTATTGGGTTCGATTTAGATTTTGTTATTGAATTGTGGTTTCTGTGTGAATGTGAATTGTTGTTCGATTTCTATGAGGTGGCTCTGACCGGTTGTGAATTATTTGTATTGCAGAGGGGACACGCCTTTCTGTAGCGAAGAGTGTAGACAAGAGCAAATAGAGAGAGACGAAGCAAAGGAGAAGAATAAGAACCTTTCTTCTATGAAGGCTTTGAGAAAAAAAGATCAAAGAAAATCTGTCTCCCCAAACAAAGCCCAGGATTACTCCTTTCGTGCAGGGACTGTTGCTGCCGCTTAGATGAAAACATGTATGGTAATAGGATACAAAGAAAAGAAAAGAAAAAAGAAAACAGTTAAATAGCTTCAGCGTTCTCTAAGAAGAAAGAAAAAGAAAAAAAAAAATTGAAGGAAAGGAAAGTAGAAGTGAAGTTCCGAGTTTACTTTCTTGCCATGAAGAAGGGTCTGAGAGAGAAGAGATCCCCCTGAAAGGATTTTTTTGATCATGAATCTGTATATGGTGATGCCTATAGAGAAGCTCGTTGCGTGTGGGATCCTCTCTCCCTAATGACTCATTTTTCGGGATTCTTATTTTTTAAAATATTATATATATATATATATATCTCACGCTCTTAGGTATAGTATTTTATATGATGTGGTGGTGTCAAACAGTTTCGAAGTTTTAATGAAGAAACTTATTGCTACTACCTACCTGTATTTCTTTAACTTGTTACCGTGTTTTCACCTTTCTAAGTGAACATTAAATACGAATCCAAGAATATCTGCTGTAGCTGTGCCTGTGGCCTATGAAGAAATTGGGATAGTGGAATTATGAGGTCTGAAACACACTATCATGTCATTGATGTTTTACAGAATAAAGAACTAAACTATTGGAAAAGAGAATAAGAAAAACCTGCTACTTTTTCTAGTTCTTAAGTAATAATTAGGTTTTAATAATTTTGTCTATAACTTTTAGTTCGTATTTTAAAAAGTATTTATTTCAGTTTATTTACAGAAAAATTCAAAATCCTCTTTGTTTCTTGCTTCCTACTTATTTACATACCCCCTCTTAATCCCCTCCTTAACAAATTCTTGTTAGTCTTCGGAACCCTCCTCCTCATCTTCTCGAAGAACCTCCTTTTTCTTCTCTTAATTTTGTAGTAGGTGAATATCGTTACTACTTTTTCCGTTGTTCACAAGCATTTTGCTATTATTGGATAGTTTCTCAAAGGTTGGTATATTTTTTTACCTTTCATTACTGGTGATCAATGATGTATATGTCGTTTTTTATTTTCACCATTTCAAATTTTTTTATACGGGAAATTGGTTTATTTTATATTACAAAAGTAAAAAAAGAATGGAGGAAAATTTCATTTTGTAAATATTTTTCATTAATTAAGGAAGTATGAGACAATGTTTTTCTCTAAAATTAAGGTTGATTTTTAAAAGTATATATTAAATAAATAAATAATGAAAAATATAAAAAATAATAATTACTACTTAACAACTAAAGTGGAAACGGTATATTTAAAAGAAAACATGATCGTTTTAGCCAATTTTATAATAATAAAAGTCCTTGTATTATAATATGAAAACTGGTTAGATTATGATTACATAAATGGATCCGATCCATTAAGTCGGGCATCTGGACAATGCTTTAATGGCAAGGTAATTGCTTTCTGCACTCTTAGATTTCCTTCCTGCACCCCATCAAAATATTATAATGTCAGAAACAGACGTTTTCTGGTAACCGTGGTAACCGGAAAGCATTCTTCGGGTTTTGTATTGTAATAAATTTTTACATGTAAAACGTTTTAGTAAAAATTTATTGTATTATTATTATAAAATTTGTTGTATTATTTTCGGTAAGAGGTTGTTGTATTATTATAAAAAACCTCTTATTGAAAACGTTTTTCATAATATAAAAATTCTTTATGAAAAATATTTTTCATAATATAAAATTTTTTTATTAAAAATATTTTTCATAATATAAAATATTCTTATGAAAAATGTTTTTTATAATATAAAAACTTTTTACAAAAAATATTTTTCTTAATAGATTTCACATTCTCATAATCCAATATTTTTTGAATATCCTAACCTCTTTTGTCTTTTTTAACAGTATTATAAATGTCCATTCACATATTCTGATGAGATGCAGAAAGCAAACGTGAGGGTGCAGGAAGCAAATAAATTTTCAAAATGGCAGCTCTTTTACAGAGGAGATGCAATGGATTCCAAGGTACAGTGAGAGTATTCTCTTATAAGAAGGAGATGCAATGGCTTCCACGGTACAGTGAGAGCGTTTTGACAGTGGCTTTTGGACAAGGTTGTGGCTCATTTCTCCGAATAAGGTGAGACTGCTTTTTTCTGCATCTCTAAGTGTTTTTTTGAGGTACTTCCAAAAATTTTGAAAAGTTCAAAAATTAGTTCTATGTAAAAAAAGACTCTTGTGCTCATGAATCAATAAAAAAAAATAAAAAACTTATGAAACAATATGTTTCAGAACTTAGAAAACAAATTTTAGAATGACTTATTTCGAAACTAATATTTATGCTTTCGGAATAAGTCGATTCAAAAGTCATTTTTTATGTTTGAGAACAAACTGTTCCAAAAATATTTTAAATTTTTTTAAATCATTTATGGAATGCATTGATTTGAAAGCATAAAATTATTTTTGAACTAGTCTGTTTCAAAATAAATAATTTTTTACAAAATTATTTATTTTCTTTTTGAAAATCATTTCTATTGCACTTTTGCTTTTGAAATGGACAATTTTGAAAGTTATTTTTGTTACACCTCTATTTCTAGAATAGATTTAGAAATTATTTCTGAATCTGAAAATAGCTTTCGGAATTGTTTATAGTGAAAGTGAATTTCCATTTAAAAAAATGAGATGTAGGTTTTGAAAAGGTATAATTTTTCGTGTGATTAAATATGAAGGATAATTTTGAAAATTTTTAAAATTTGGAAGTGCCTGGAGGTGCACGAATAAGCAGTGTAGTGTTGAGAGGTAAGAGAGGTGGTGTAGGTAAGGTTTTGTAATTATTTTTTCGCATAGGATAGAAGTGTTCCGAATATCATATTTCGAAATAAATTTTAAAATAAGATTTTTGAAACATGTTTATGGAAAATATATTCTGAAAATAAGTTTTGGAATGGAATTTTCAAAATATATTGAGTTTTGGAAATCACATTTCGTAATTTTTCTAGAATTACATTCTGAAAAATAAGAAAATCTGTGACATATTAATCTAAAAGGTACTTCCATCATTTTAATTCATTGATGGTTGCAAGAAAAAATTGCCCGTTTTAATGTTCATTGGTAGAACTTGTTCCAAATTTAAGTAACAGTTTTCAGTTAAATTGTATTAATATTAACATATTAATTTAAAAATTACTATATTTCAGTAAATTTTATAATAATAATTATTTTAAAAAATTATTGTATTATAAGTTAGAATAATAAACTTGATTATTCTTTGTTTGATTTTTTTTTAGCAAATTATCATATTTTGGTGTGTTTTAGAAAAAAAAAACAGTTTATGGAGTTTATTCATTCCGTGATTTTGGAGTTTATTATCCAAAAAAAGTCAAATTTTCCTACTATATTAACTTTTACTATGTGTTTAGATTTAAGTTTAAATTTTCATAATATAATTATTTTTTACTTTGATGCTTGAAGTAGACACGAGCGGGATTTAATTACCTTGTTTCCATCCTCAAATTCATGTTTTTATTAAGTAAAAGATGCATTTATATTTGCTATCTTATTATCTAAAATATTCAACAATCAACTATTTAACGTGTACACATTCTAAACATTTCCACGATTAAATATTTAAAATTGAGAGAGTTAATATAATAATATGAAAAAATTGAATAATAAACCAAAATTTAAAAAATGATAAAAAATAATTAAATATGTCCTTTAAAAACTATTTGATTTAATGAAATTGGTAGTTATATTTCGTGAGATGCAATACATTTAAATGAGATTACGTAAAAGAAAAAAAAATATGAAATTAAAGTTTGGATAAGTATAAAATTAAAGTTGTGATACGAGAGAACGTGACATAATTATTTAAGTGAACTATCAGAATATTCAATAAATTGAAAGCACATATTAAAAGTTTTTGAAATAAAATGAAATTACATACTATAGATATGATTATTTTAGTAATTTAAAACGGAAATAAATATATAAAGGTGTGTGTAGACGGAAATAAGGTGGATATATAGATGTTTATCCCTATCTACATATCTAATTTTTTTAAAAAAAAGTTATTACCTATATTCATATTCGGTCAATGTAAAAATTTACTAATAAAAACATATTTATATGTCATCTTTATTTTGAATTCTATAAATTTAAAAACGTATTTTATATAATTTTTATTTTGAATTTAAAAATTTAAAAATTTTAAAAATATATTTTAGATTTATAAATATATGTAAGATTGTAGAGTCAAAAATACGTTTTTAGATTATATAATTTAAAATTGTATTTTGGAAGAATTTTAAATTATGAAATTAAAAATATTTTTTTAATTACATAATTCAGAAATATGTTTTTAACTAAAAAATATTTCAAACTATATACTATCCAAAATATAAATTATAAAATTCAAAACTGTTGTACATGTTTTATAACTTTTTTTCTCAAATTACGGAATATAACATATCTAACATCCCATATTTTTCATATAATAGAAATTTTATTGCATAAAAAAAAATTATATAATAAACTTGAGTATAATAATTCATACATTCAAATTATACTTCTCCACATAAGATTTAATAAAATATCTTTGTAAAATTACAAATAAAATAAAATGAAGCTTCTATCTCAACAAAAACAACACAATTCAATCTTTCATAATTCATCTCACATTATACATACACTGACTCACAAACAAAGACACTAGACTCTCTACTTCCGGAAGACCTGTGCATTGAGTTAGACATCAAGAGGTGTGCACCTGTCATATACCACCTAATTGTTCCGAACAGTTTATTCCGACCGGGCTCATATTTCAAACCTCGGACCCCATATGCACAGGGTTAATCCATATGTCCTACTCTGATCGGGCTCATATTTCAAACCTCGGACAGGACCATATGAACCTCCTTCGACTCTTCACCAACTGGTAAACTTCATCTATATGAATCCAATGTACCAGTAAAGTCAAGATACCTCCTTAGAATCCCCAAACAATGCACATCCTAATAATCTCAACACGGATATCTCCTTTCCTGAAGATACTATGTCTCGATCACACACCACATCATTCACAAACAATGATACTACATAATATAATACACTAACATTCATCCAATTCATTAATAAACAAGTAATTACAATATTTATGAAAAACAATCAAACTAGCTTCCCTTACCCAAATTCACAAAACAAGTAATTATAATATTCATTAAAACATTCAAACTAGCTTCCCTTACCCAAATTCACAAAACAAGTAATTATAATATTTATTAAAACATTCAAACTAGCTTACCTTACCTCTATAGAGTAGAGATACTCAAAAACCCTAAATCACAGACAACGTAACTCTAATCAAGAATCTGATCGGACACTCTTGATCTACTCAACGCTAGGAATCTAGGGATGTCTTCTGATTGTCAATCTGATAATCTATGAGATCACAAATCTAGAGAGAAGGTAGAAACTTTAAAGAGATTTGTTTGAGAAATGGTGGTTTTCATAAGAACGAAACTGTATATCTTTTTAAAGAGAGAGAGATTTGGGTTTTATTAGAATAAAACAGAATATCTTTTTAGAGAGATAAAAGATCTTCTTAGAGATAATTGGTGATTTTTATTAGAATAAAATATAATATATTCTTAGAGATAGAATATCTTAGAGAGAGAGTGGGTAGTTTTTATTAGAATAAAACAGAATATCTTTTTAGGGAGAGAGAGTTGGTGGTTGCTATAAAAATAAAAAGTAAATAATTATCTTTTATTTACTTAAACAACTCTTCTGTTAAAAAAAATAGGTATTATCTTATTTATCTCTAAAATTAAATTTTGGTTTAGTTTTTATTCCATAGCTATTTTCTAGGATATTACAATAATAGTTAAAAACAAAGCTAGGCTAGTAGTTAAGGGGTATAATCAAGAAGAAGGTATTGATTTTGGTGAAACATATGCTCTTGTGGCTAGACTAGAAGCTATTAGACTATTGCTTGCATATGCATATTTGTCTGGTTTTAAACTTTTCCAGATGGATGTGAAAAATGCTTTCTTGAATGGCTACATATATGAGGAAGTATATGTCTCACAACCTCCAGGATTTGAGGATCACAGCCATCCAGATCATGTATACAAACTACAAAAAACTCTTTATGGTTTGAAGCAGTCCCCGAGGCAATGGTGTGAAAGATTGAGCAACTTCCTAACTTCTCAAGGCTATGAAAGAGGGAAAGTTGATAAAACTCTTTTCATTAGAAAGCTTAATTTTGATATTATTCTAGTACAGGTCTATGTTGATGATATCATTTTTGGGTCTACTAATGAAATTCTTTGTCAAGAGTTTGTGTCAGCTATGCAGGGGGAGTTTGAGATGTCCATGATGGGAGAATTAAACTTCTTCCTTGGATTGCAAGTGAAACAGATGGAGCATAGGACATTTCTGTGTCAATCTAAGTTCTGCAAATAGCTTATAAAGAAATTCGAGATAGACAAATGTAAGGAACCTTCAACACCTATATCTACTAGTTGCTACCTTGACTTGGATGAGAAGGAAGTTTCTGTAGATCAGACAAAATATAGAGGGCTAATTGGTTCATTATTATATCTAACAACTAGTCGTCCTAATATCATGTTTAGTGTTTGTATGTGTGCCAGGTTTCAATCTAACCCAAAGGAATCACACTTTAAAGCTGGGAAGAGGATCTTAAAGTACTTGAAGGGAACTATCAGTGTGGGATTGTGGTATCATAGAGGAGCCCCATTGAGGTTGGCAGGCTATTCAGACTCAGACTTTGTTGGATGTAAGCTAGACCGCAAAAGCACTAGTGGGACGTGTCATCTACTAGGTGCTAGCTTGATTTCATGGCATAGCAAAATGCAAGCTTGTGTTTCCCTTTCAACAGCCGAAGCATAGTATATAGCAGCTAGGAGTTTTTGTGCACAAATACTGTGGCTCAAACAACAGCTAAGTGACTTCGGGCTAAGTCTTTCTAAAATACCTCTTAAGTGTGATAATACAAGCGCTATTAACCTTACTAAAAATCATGTGCAGCACTCTAGGATAAAACACATAGAGATTAGACATCACTTCATTCGTGACCATGTAAGCAATGGAGAATGTGAAGTGGAGTTTATTGAAACAAATAAGTAACTTGCAGATTTCTTCACAAAACCATTAGCAAAAGATGGGTTCAATCATCTAAGAACCGAATTGGGTATCTTAGATATTTCAAATGTGCAAAATTGATATTGCCTCTCTAATTATATGCTTTTGAGTGTTATTGAATAATTGTTTGCATTGAAACTGTTTTTGGCATGCTCGAACTAATAATAATGCTCAAATTGTCATGAATTGAGTTTTTAATCTGTTGATTTTTCTGTTAACTTGCTGAAAATCTGATGTAGCGTGTATACTAGTGAATTTTAACATGTTATTGTCAAGATTAACATGTTTTTCCTATCAGCTTGAAAATTACTTGGACAATAGCAATTTTAACATGTTGATTTTCGAATTTAACCTGTTAAATTCAGTACTACAGTGTTGACAGCTTGCTGTTTTTTGTGAGTTAATTGCAAAAGTTGGCTTGGGAAGCATATACAGTGAAATTTAAAGTTTCAATAGGACACATACAATGCCTAAGGACCCGTGACACCCATTAGAAATGATCAATTGGTTCAATGGAATGCACAACTGGACATAAATGCTTCAATAGTTAAAAAGATACTCTGCAGAATTAATTGTTTGTTGTTTTCAAGGCTTGTGTGATAGGAAAGGCTTTGTGGAGTAGCTGAAGTGAACCCAAATTATCCAAGGGGCTATAAACAACACCATGGGACCCGTGAGCACCTATAAAAAATTCAGAATCACAAGTCCCATACCAGTTGGACATGAGAAGGCATAATTAGTTTAAATTGCTAAAAAATTCTTGCTGCAGAATTCAGATTCTGCTGTGCAGTGGAATCTTGGACTGGGCAGTTTGAAAAAATTGGTTTTTGTGTTGCACACTCACATGGGCTATGTCATTCTCACATGCCATACAGTACCACACATTCTTGCTTGAAAAATTGGTTTTAAAACAGAAACAAAATTGTGGTATCAAACAACATTTGCATACTACATAAGCACACACTTGCTTGCCATTCCTCATATTTTCCTTTTGAAAACAGTAGCCATGTCTTCATCCACACCCACCAAACATGTGAAAACTTCATCCTCAAGCCAAGAAGTGGAAGATCAAGGTCGTGTGGAGATTTGGTTCAGTGGTGATGATAAGCAAATGCAAGTATACATTCACAGCTATAGTCGAAAGTGCTTGATAGCACCAAAGTATATTACCTCAAAGTGGTTGAAGGAGCAGCAGCTGGATGAAATCTTAGGCATCCTCAATCACCAAAAGCTGAGAAAGTTTCTTGAAATGAATGGGTACATCTATCCGGATCTTGTGAAGGTGTTTTACACAAATCTCCAATTTGATGGCCAAAATATGTGCACTTATGTCAAAGGTGTTGACATGTTAATAACACCAAGAGAGTGGTTTGCCATCACCGGACTATGACATGAGGGTCAAGAAATTGAGAGAAAGGCCTTGGAGGACTTCAACAAAACACTATTTTTCAAGACATGCATGCAAAATCCAAATGATGAGGTAAAGTCCTTTGGAGTTGGGAAGTTAGCCATCACTCCAAGGATCTTGAAACTGTTAATAGTATGGATTCTCACACCTAGGGGGAGCAATCATGCTACCCTCATGGAAGAGGAATTAATGTTACTCTATTGCTTGGTGAATAAAGTGAAAGTTGATTGGGTGTTCACTATGAAGGGCCACAAGTTCAAGGCTCAAAAGTTTAATGATTATAAACTGCCATATGCCATCCTCATCTCAAGAATGATTGAATTTTTTGAAGTAGATGTGATTGATGAGCTAACTGAAAATCTCAAAATGTCAAGTGAAATCAAAGAACCCATGCTCCACTGTATTGGACTTCAAAAACTGAATGGAGCTTGGACATACAAGGGTGGACATAGTGTCGGAGCTGGAACCAGTGGAGTAAGTGCTCAAGAAGATGAGGAGATGCCTGATTCTGAAGCAACAACAACCATGCTGCCATTTGTGCCTCCAGCACCACAAGATGAGCCAATGTCAAGCTTTGAGAAGTTGATGAATTCTAGGCTGGATAATATGACAGAGGAGCACCGTGCACATTATGAATATTGTGTTACTCATTTCACACAGCTCCACCAGCAGATTGATGATATTCATGACACCCTGAACAACTTTAATCTCTAATTTGTTGCATCATGAATCATCTATCATGTTAACTGCTGCATGTTTTTCATGAACTCTTTGTGTGCTAATTTTTCTTTTGTTGTTGTTTTCATTCTCTTCCCAACTTGATGAACTCAATTGGGGGAGAAATATGTGTGGTTTGTAACCTTTAATTGACACATTTACATGTTTTACCTAAACTGCTAAACTATTGAACCAAACTACTGAACTACTGGTTATGGTTTTAACATGTTATTTTCTGTTTTTAACCTGTTGAATTTTACTACAATTTTGGTTAGTTGTGGAAATTGTGTTAAAAAGTTTTGCATTGCTAATAGTATTGGAGAGAAGAAAGCATGCGCTTGACTAATTCATTACCCACCAAACCACAAGAATCGTCTTCATCAAATTGGGAGAGATTGTTGGAGCTAGTGAAGGTCATCCTAAAGTGCTAATTTGATGAAGAAATCATTTGAAGACACTAGATTTTAGGTTTGCGTAGTTCTTACTCGGATTAGGAATTTCATGCATTAGTTTGTGTCAATTAATCAAGTACTAGCATTGCTCTTACTCATGGTTAAGTGAAAATAGCATTTCAAAAACGTTTTAGAAAAATTAGTGTTATAGACCCAAATTTGACATGTTAAATTTCAAAATCAACATGTTAAATTTTTGGACAGTTTAAGTTGTCACGTGTTTAAAAGGGTGTTGCGCGCGTTTTGTCACTTCTTCTTCGATTTCAAAAAGGTTTTCAAGAGGTTTCAAGAGAGTTTTCATGGAGGGAAAATCAAGTGTGAGAACTAAATGCTTTTGATTTCGAAATTCATCATGATTTCAAATACTTGAAGAGGAGCTTTGCTTGGATTTGATTCAATTGGCATGGCAGCAGCTTTCTTGTGAAGATAAGTGTTCTTCCATGAGCTTTTAATTGTGCTTGGTTGTTGTATAATTGAATTTTCGAGTTGTATTGAATTCTTGAATAGTTTCTTGGTTGATTTGTGCTTAATAGGCGATTTTAAGCATTGTTATTGAGAGAATTGTAAAATTGAATTGTTGTATTGGTGTGTTTGCATTCAAATCTCAGTGGTGTATTGCATTGACACAGTGGGTGTTCATCTTGTGTGGTGGGGGCTGCACAAGGGGGTAGAAGGTCTTCTTGTAGGGTTCTTGAGTGATTTATTTGTAAACTTTGATTGAATTAGTGGAAATCCTTGCAATTGGTTGCAAGGGACTGGACGTAGCCCAAGTAGTTGGGTGAACCAGTATAAAAACATCTGTGCAATCTTCTTTTTCCTCTCTCTTTTAATTTTCTAATTGCATTTGTACCTTATTTAATTCTGCAGTCAAGAACAACCTATTAAATTTATGGACAAATTCAAATAACCTTCTCTGACAGTGTTTTAATTGGTTAAAATCAATTTTGAACTTGCTGTTATCTGGAATAATACTGCAAAATTTAATTCGTGATTGTGTAATAGATCTTTCATGTGTTTTTGAACAATCTGAATCTGATTATTAGTTTTAATTCTGGTATGTTCTTGAATAAAACTGATAATTCAGTTTTGAGGTTTTTTAATTGATTTTCTTTATATTGTAATTGTGTTTTGAATCTCTTATCAAAAAATCATCTCAATCTGTTTCTGTTTGCTTATTGCTTTACAGAGTTATTGTGTAGGGTGTTCTTCTGCTTGCAAGATTATAATTATGTACTGAAAATTTTTATAATTTGTTCTTGCTTTAAAATAGTATGTGTGCATTCTTGTGGTAATTGGATCTGTATTATAGCATTGGTTCTGGACAAAATATTAGATATTTTTGATCTGAATCGTGGTCTGCTGTATTCTGGTTTATCAAAGCACTGCAACAGTTCTGAATATTTCAACCTGTTCAAAACAGTTTTAACGTGTTAAAATTCTAATACTAGCTTAAATTTGTCTAAGTGTTGAATAGAGTTTTAAAAAGTTGTTTTTAATTTCAACCTGTTACTTACAATTTTCCAAAACTGTCAAAATTGTTTCAATAAGTTGTTTCTGATTTTAACAAGTTGTTTTTACTGGTTTTATACACTGAACTGTATTGTTTAACAAGTTCTTTGTGAATTCAACTTGTTTTTGTGTGGCATTACCATTGTAATCAAAGGTTCATAAAAGATCTCATTCAAACTTTCAAGTTTTCAAAAATTATAAATTGTTCAATTCACGTCTCCTCTTGAACATTGGCCATCTTATTTTTTCAACACACCTGTGACGAGAAATTTAACTTCAATCATAAATGCCCCAACCGACACCTTCTGATTCTCCAATCATCAGAGGAGACTGAAATTTCTCTTGCACCAAAACCACCAGACCAGAACCAAGAACTTGAGATCGAAAGTGAACAATTATCATACAATGCTGAACACTTCTCCTTGAATGCTCTCAACGACACTAGAGGAACTGACATCATTCGATTTCAAGGAAAAATTCAAGGGATTCCAATGCAGATTTTGATTGATGGCGACAACACTGATAGTTTTCTACAACCTCAAATTGCTAAGTTTTAAAAATTACCTATTGAACCCGCACCTTTATTTAAGGTTATGATGGGTAATGGAAGTTATATTCGAGTAGAAGGGTGAATATGAAATTTGGTGGTGAATGCACAGGGTTAATCAATTGAATTAGCTGTCTATCTTCTTTCCATCTCTGGTGCAGATTTAATTCTTGGAGGAGATTGGTTGTCTACCATTGGGCCTCACATGGCTGATTATGGAGCTTTGCATATCAAATTCATTCAACATGGGAAATTTATCACACTATAGGGATATACATCTAATACTCCTGTTGCAACACAATTCAACCATATCTATCGCTTTGTCACACAAATTCAATTGCAGAATTGTACACCTTGCACTTGGTGCAACAAGAAGCTGATGCACCACCCTTATTGGAACTGCCTGACATCATGGTCTCAAAACTAATCGTTCTTATAAACACTTACAAATCAGTCTTTTCCACATCGATAGGACTACAACCATCATGCGCTCATGATCATTTCATTCCATTATTGGATAGTTCTAAGCCGGTGAAGGAGAAACCTTATCAGTATCCACACAGCCAAAAAGAGAAAATTGAAAAGATGGTGCGAGACATGTTAAGGGAAGGGATTATTCAACCCAGTAAAAGCCCTTTTTCTTCTCTTATTCTTTTAGTGAGGAAAAAGGATGGCAACTAGAGATTTTAGAGCTTTGAATGCCATTATTATTAAGAATTCCTTTCCAATTCCAACAATGGATGAACTCATTGATGAGATGCATGGAGCTCAATATTTTTCAAAGTTTGACTTACAAAGTGGATATCACCAGATTTTGATAGCTATTGATGACCGGTATAAAAAATCGTTTAGAACTCATCATGGTCATTATGAATGGCTTGTGATGCCATTTGGGTTAATAAATACCCTTCCCACCTTCCAAAGCCTTATGAACCATCTGTTTCAAGACTTTCTTCGAAAATATGTTCTTGTTTTTTATGATATTTTCATCTACAACACCACTTGGAAAAGCCACTTAATTCATTTAGAAACAGTCTTGGAAATTTTACAGAGAGAGACTTTATATGCAAAACTGAGGAAATGCTCATTTGGTGCAACGAAAGTTGATTATTTAGGTCACTCTATATCAAGGTCTGGTGTTGCGATGGATAAAGAGAAAGTGGCTGTAGTGAATTGGTGGCCCTAGTCCCAAAATATTAAGCAACTTAGGGGGTTTGTTAGAATCACAGGTTATTATCATAGATTCATCAGAAATTATGCTACCATTGCTGCTGCATTAACTGACTTGTTGAAAAAAGAATCCTTTATCTGGAATGCAGTCGCTGATGCTTCATTCAATAACCTTAAATATGCATTATTATCAGCACCAATCTTGTCTCTTCTAGACTTCTCTCAGCCATTTACATTGGAGACTGCGCTTCAGATATCGGTATTGGTGTTGTTTTGAGTCAGAACAATCACCCTATTGCTTATTTCTTGAAGAAACTTCTTCCAATACAGCAAAGACAATATGCTTATATTAGAGAGTTATATGCAATTACCGAGTCTCTCTCTAAATTAAGACATTATCTTCTTGGCAACAAATTCATTATCAAGACTAATAAAAAAATTTTAAAGTCCCTTCTAGAGCAAATGCTTAAAACACCTGAACAACAAGCATGACTCCATAAATTCATGGGCTACGACTTTGTTATCCAATATAGACCTGGTAAAGACAACATCGCAGCTGATGCATTGTCTCAAAGTTTTTTTACTTGCTCAATTACAACCAAATTATCAGTGGTTGGACACTCTTCAAGCTGAGTTGCAAACGAAACATAGTTTGAAGAACTTAATCCAACAATGTGTACAACAACAAAATAGAAAGGAAGACCAGCATTTCACCACAAAGAATGGGTTATTTGTTTGGAAGGGAAGGTTGGTTATTCCACGAGAAAGTCCACTCATCAATAGTATTTTACAGGATTGTCATTGTTCCAATTGGTGGTCATGCAGAAATGGAAAAAACTAGCTCCAGGATTTGTTCACAATATTTTTAGCCTCATATGCATAAGGATATTCGAGAATTTGTTCAAAATTGTTCCATCTGCCAACAAGCCAAATCTATCTATGCATCGCCTACAGGACTGTTACAACCTTTACCCATTCTATGCCAAGTTTGGGAGGATATTTCATTGGACTTTATAGTGGGTTTACTTCCGGTTCAGGGTTTGAGCGTTATCATGGTTGTTATGACTGATTGTCAAAGTTTGCTCATTTTATTGCAATGAAACATGATTATAACAGTCGTTCAATAGCAGATACTTTCATTAGTAACATTGTAAAAATGCATGAAATGCCGCGCTCTATTGATTCTGATAGGAACAAGCTTTTTATGAGTCACTTTTGGTAGCAATTATTCAAACAACAAGGAACGTCACTTGCAATGAGCTCTGTATATCACCTACAGTCGGATAGGGAAACTGAAAATATCGTTCACTGGAAATGTCACTTTTTTGTAATTAGCAACCAAAGACATGGTTAAAGCTACTCCCTTGGGCTCAATTTTGGTATAACACTTTGTAAAATATGTTTTGGCCAAGTTCAAGAGGGGGTGAATTGAACACCTTTAAAACTTCGCAAATGTATTTTTCAATGTGAGAAATGAAAAATCTTTAAAGAAACTATTCAAGATGATATAAATTGCAATCACCAAAGGTTCAAAACAAATTCCAGAATAAAGGCAATCACACAGAATCAGTAAACTGAAGATAGATTTTAATTCTGGAAAACCAGTAGACTCTTAAGCAAGTTCTGGAAAAATACAGTGTGCAGTAAAATCAGTATTTAAAGATTAATCCAACAAATCAAAGAATTAGATCAATTCTAAATTTATTATGAATTACAAATTAAAGAACCTATTATCAAACAAGACAACTTTTGTTTAATGTATTAAAATTATTTTTAACTAGTAATTGTGGAAAATTAACTTTTCTGGAAAAACTGATTAATGAACAGTGAACCCAGTAAGTTGTGAATTTGCTGATTTACAGAAAACTAATATTCTAGTTATTGATCAGATTTAGAAATGTCAAGAATAGATTGTGTTTAAACAGAATATATGTTTTCAAAAGTTACTTAAAATGTTTTCAGAGTGTTGAGGAAATTATTCAATTAACAAGGTTTAACAGATTCTGAAAATTCAAGAAAAACAATAAGATTTATCAAGAATAGTCAAGAGAGAGCAAGAGAGAACAAGACACAACAAATTATCCTGGTTCACCCTTCCACAAGGCCTACGTCCAGTCCCTTACACCACTGTAAGGATTTCCACTATGAAAAAGATCCAACAAATCAATTTACAACACAATCTTGCAACCCACAAGAATACACTGCACCCTACAGAAAACAATCCGCTGAAACCTACAGCAGATCAAGAATTATACAAAATCTATAGTATATAAACCAGAAAACCCCTTACTGACCCCCTCAGCAAGTTACAACTTGTACATAACCCATTGTACAAACAGAATTACCACACCAGGTAACTCACACCAAAATAGAATTCAGCACAATGAAAGATTTCAAATAACCACAATGGTACAAGCACTTCTATACAAGAACAGATTGCAAAAGTAATAAAGGCAAGAGTATAGAAGGCTTATTCAGAATGATCAGATCAGCAGTATAGCAGAAGCAGTCAATTCAAAGCTCCAGCAGTATTGAGAAAACAGTTCTTGAAGAGCTTTATTATCTTGATCACAAAAACTATTAAGGCGCTTTTTCTCTCTCTTGGAAAACTCAGAGCACTTGATTGGAAAATGATTCAGAATGATTTCATTATGTTCCAAAATTTTACGCCAACTATTTATAGACAACTATCATTTAAAGTTCAGTCGATTGTTTTGTCAAATAGTCCACTGTTTTTCTCCAGTTAGTTAAAACAATTGTTCAAAACTCAAAATCTGATTTTAGTAATTTCTCAAAACCTTACTTAAATCAAATTTGAAAACATGGAGCTTATCCTTGATTGAAAATGCCTATAATGCTGAATTGAATCAAACTTACCACACAACACACAATCCTAAGTTCTAGACAGAGCCTTTCAATCTTCATGAATTCTTCATGAGTCCACATATGATCACATGGTCTTGAACTTCTTCACATGGTTGGCTTATCAAATCTTCACAGCAACTCACTAGTGGTAACACACTTCATTACACTCTAGCATTGATATGATCCTTTTTAAAGCTCTCTTCGTTGTGGGTGATATGTATTAGTGAAATTTCAAGCTGACAAACGATGGAAGCACACTGAATTCGTTGTGGGTGATTATGTATTAGTGAAACTATAGTCATATTGCCAACATTCGGTTGCCTTGAAAAAAAAATCAGAAGTTAGGGATGAAATACTTTGGGCTTTCCAGATTTTAGTGAGAGTGGCACTTGTGGCATACAAGTTAGCATTACCCCAAGATTCTAAAATCCATCCTTTCTTTCACGTGTCCATACTTAAAAAGTTCAAGGTGACTCATCCATTTAGTATTGCTCTTTACCACTCACTACGACTAATGAAGGCCCTGTATTACAATCGAAAAAAGTGTTCACTATGCGAACAATTCTCCAAGGTTCCACTAGGGTGAATCAAGTTTTACTTTAGTGGGAAAAAATGCCAGAAAATGAAGCTACATGGGAGAATCTTGCTGACATTATGGCATTTTATCCCTTTCTCAACCTTAAGGACAAGGTTGACTTCAATTGGGGAGGTATTGTAACAGGTGAAAATGATACAAGGACAAATGTTGATACACTGGCTAAATAATAAAATCAAGTGGACAAAGTAATAACTTGAAAACATATTGGACAAAAGCGTCACACGAAGCAAATTCTAAGAGCATCGGATGGAAGAAACACACATATCAAGCAAAGTAGTTCATCACAATATATTATCTATAACTATAAAATGTATCTTTAGACTTAGTGCTTACATTTTCTATTAAAATTTCAAAGACGTAATTTATGGATTTATAAAAATATATTTAAATTCATATTGCTTCAATGATCAACATTAAACAAGATTTAGAAAGTTTTTGAAAATGAATTAACGTTGGAATAACTAAGATAAGAAAGTACGAATTTGTACATTAATAGAAATTAATTCTGATTGAGCTCGATTGATCATTTTTATTGAAATTTATATTTGTAGTGGAAGAATAATGCAGAGATTTCCAAATGGAGCAAGAAGATGATCAAGCCCACAATGTTGAAAAGAAAATGAGAAAAGAGATGAACGAGGGGTGTCCGTCAAAGGGATCCTTTGTCACCCCTACTTTTCTGTTTAGCTAAAGAAGTACTTAGTAGAGGGATTTCTCAGTTGGCTTTACTCTTAAAATCCTTCCTATTATTCTAAGGTAAGGATTATGTCCATTATGGTGATGTCATTTTTGGTTTTTGTAGGGCCACTAGGAAATTTTTGATCAATCTTATGAAGTTTTTATAAGTTTATGGTTCTACCTCATGCCAATGGATAATTCTTCTAAGAGTCTATTTTTCACTACCGATAAGTCTACTTCTTTTAATAATGATATCAACAGTATTCTTTGATGTCATAGAAACATTATTCTTTTTTATTTATCCGGGTGTTCCCATATTTTTTGGTGCTCTTAAGTGGCAATTTTTTCAACCTTTAGCTGATAGAGTCAAGAGTAAGCTTACTTCTTGGAAAGGTAAGTGCCTTAGGATGATGAGAGGTTTGTAGCTTGATAACTCTATTATTTGTGGTATTATGTCCTACAGTTTTCAAATTTACAAAAGACCATTAAAATGTTAAAAGAGGTGAGTAAATGGATGAAGAACTTTATTTGGACAAGTGTTGTTCATAAAATTGTTCTTGTTACTGTGAGTTAGAACTCTATTTGTGCTCTTAAGCAGAAGGGGTTTGCAAGTCTTGGATTTTCAAATTGAGAATAAAGCTTATCTTCTTCAGCTTGCATGGGATTTTGCTTATATTTCTCTACCTTAGTCTACTATAATGCATGACAAATTCCTTCACTCTAAATATGTTAAGTTTCGTACTCATGAATCTTCTTCTATTTGTCTAGGGATCAACCATTTTAATGATATTATTTTGAAAAATACTTTCTGGACTATTGGTCAGAGTGATAGAGTAAATTTTTGGAATGATCATGGTGCTCTTCCAAATGCATTTTTCATTTTGTGGGTATGCCTCCTCACGAAAGGATTACCTTATGTTTAATGTGGCTGAGGGTTGGAATGGTTCCTCACATAATTTATCTCAGATTTTGATGCAACATACTCAACTTTAGACTTTCCATCATTTGGCCATCACTGATCTTCCTGATAACCCGAATTGGAAAGTTGAGGATACTGGTACTCTTAATCAAAAGATAACCAGAGATTTCTTCTCTACCCATCTTGCTTGTGATCGGGGTAAAATCATTTGGTCTAATTTTATTCCCCCTACTAAGACTTTGGTGTTTTGGAAACTCCTACATAGATGTTTACTTACTGATCTAGATGCTCAAAAAAGAAGTGTTTATGTTTGTTCTATGTGTTCTCTATGCAAGTTACAAGTTGAGGATATTGATCATTTTTTTAGTTGTTCTGCTATTTCCTTTATATGGACTTGGCTTAGAAATATTTGTCCTGATCTTATGAACTTTTCTTATGTTGTCTTTATTAATTTCAAAGCTCCTGGTAGTCCTCTTATTCGTCTGGTTAAGCTTTCGATCATTAACTTTTGCTTATGGATGAATTAGAGAATGGTGAATTTTACTAGATTCCAGTAAGCTATTAACACAAATATTGTTCTACATATTATTAAGGATTGTATTCGAAGCTTAGGAAACATTTCCAGAAAGCATATGTCTAACACATTTTAGATTTTTCTATTCTGAAATAGTTTAATATTAGTACTAGAACTAGAAAGGTCCTGTCTTCTGTGCAAGTTTTGTGGTACTTTCCTAATGTTGGTTGGATTACTGTTAACACTGATGGAGCTACTAAAGGTACTCTTGGTTTTAGAACTTGTTGATATGTGATTAGTTTTATGCTTTATTGGGAATTCACCATGCTCTTTATGTTGAGGTCATGTGTGTCATTATTGCTATTGAATATGTTCAATTAAAGAGTTTTGAAAAGTTTTGGTTAGAGTGTGACTTTTCTTTTCTTTGTGAAGCTTTTAGTTATGCTCATATCATTCCTTGGATTCTTAAATGTGGATGATGTAAGTGTATACGAATTTGTGATGCTAAGGACTTTAAAGTAATTCATATCTTTAGGAATGGTAATAACTGTGCGAAAAGATTGAATAATTTAGGTATGAAAAAATAAGGTTGAGTTTGTCTGGAATTCTACTATACTAGAATGTATTATGTTGAATTTTTTTCATAATAGGTTTTAACTCTCCTTATTTTATTTTTAAGAAGTTTGTTCCTTTTTGCATGAGTTTAGTGTGGTTCCTCATACTTTTCTTATTTATTCTTTTATTTTTTTTATAATATTTTTTTATGTGATAGTAGATGATTGGTAGATATTGGGATGTCAACCTAGTTGAGATGTTAAAATCCATAGTGATATATGACATAAGTCTTTTATTAAAAATAAAATAAAATATTCATTAAAGAAAGTTAAAAGAAATTATAAATAATTGCCTCACTTGATCACATGTGTTAAATACAATTTATTTGATTAAATGCAATTTATTTGATGATTTCAATTAATATTATTAGTTGATCAAAGAGATATACACAGAGTGAAGATTTTTTAGTAATGAAGATTTAAAGTCTAGGATGGTTGTAGGTGTCTCGCATCATTGTTTCAAGTGTAATTTTTGTTGTAAGTTCCTTTTCATGCCACATGATTTAATTCTATACCAAGTGAGAAACTTTTTAGCAGGAGTACGAAATTCTTTGTAGTTTTCATATGTGATTTACTTTGTTAAAATGAACTTTTAAAATATGTTAAAATATTATTTTAATCAATTACAATTAGAAATTAATAAATTAAAATCACTTAAAATGCAAAAGTAAATATTTGACTTTGTTTTAATTGAGTAAAAATAAATTTTTAATTAATTATAATCACTAAGTTTTAACCCATTTCAAATGCATTTTATTTAATCAATTAAAAAAATAAATTAATTTAATAAATCAGTCAAAAAGTGAACTTAATATATTAAAATGTCATTTTAATATATTAAAATCTTAGGATACTTCTTCTAAGCTATATTTTCATCTACTAAACTCCTTTTATTCAATCGAAACTTTCGGGATTTGAAAATCTTTATTTATTTCATTTCAAAACCAAATAACATGAAATCAATTGCATTTTTTCTATAAACACTTTATCTAATGGGTATAAACACTTTATCTAATGGGAGAGACTAAGACTTGAGCAATCCAATTGTTCTTAGAGTCCTCTAGTTAGGATTTTGTTATCAATACCTTGGTACACGAAAAACATTGGTGTGATTAGTGGTGGTTCAAAGGTTTTAGGGATCTAAAACGAATTTAAAAAATGAGTCTTTTTAAAATAATTAAAATTGTGATATTTTATTTAAAATTTATTGTTTGAGTTTTTTTGTGATGCAAACTATCTATTAAATTATCAAAATTAATTTTATTCAAAATATCTTTTTCAATAGACAATAAAGTTAATTTGTTTAATCTTTATTGAAACATTGTTGATTTTAAATAAGATTTTATTAATTTAAGTTTTGAAAAACTCCTTTCAGATGAAGCAACTAATACTAGAATTGTCAACATTATTTCATATGCTATAAATTTGGAAAAGAATTTATTCTTTTTAAATAATTAAGAATGTCAATTGGTTTATCATTTTTCAATCTTATAATCTCCTTTAAGATATTTAATTATGAAAATAAATCTAAGCCATAAAGATCCAACAAATTATCATGTTTCAAATATTTTTCAAGGTGTAGGCATTCAAAGAACACTTACCTACATTTTCTAATTTATTTTTCTATTTATTTTTATAAATTTATCTATAGCTCCTTTTGGTGTTTTTACAAAAAGCTCAACTCTTATTTTTTATTTTTTAAGTTTTGAATAACCTTATTCATATCTTCTAATTGATATATTTATATATTTTTATATAAAATTAAAACTAATATATATATATATATATATATAATACTAAATATAAGTTATAAGTATATAACAAGACTATCTTAGAAAAATAAAACCTGATTGTCAAAAATAATGAACTTGGTTGTATCTTATCTTGAAGTCTCAAGTCTTCTTATATCTTTGGTCCTCTCCTTAGTAAGCCTTTAAATGTAATTTATAAATTTTAAAGATGTTCTTCCTTAAATCTGCAAAAATAATTTTGAAATTAATTAAATAATAATGAAAAAAATAAAATGATTTTGAGATTTCATCAATCTTTACCTGACATTGATGCATTCAAAGGGAGCAAAATCAAATACAAACTTCAATTTCTCAATCCACCACTCCAAGTCTCCAAATAGAGACACACATAATGCAAAATATATAATGCAAAATATAGAATGGTAAAAAAAATTATAATTTGATAATGGTTTAATGACAATCAAACACTCAAATTGAAACAATATGGAAGAATGAATGAAAGAAGGGTCATTAAAAGGAGGGAGATGGGTAAGTGAAAAAGTCAGATAAATGAAGGAGATAAGTGGAAGAGTGAGAGAATGAAGGATATATAAATAAATAATGTCAACATGATATAATAGTAGAATGAGATAAAAAAAATTAATATTTAGGATTCCTTAAGTGTTTAATTTTTTATTTTTATTTTTTGAAGAAAAACTATTAATTTACTATAAGAAAGTTTCAAAAATATTATTCATCAAATAATATTTATAGTACCAATCTAAATTTAAAGTCATTAAAGAATATTTATAATATCTACGTAAACTTAAAGTCAGTTAAGATATTTTAAATCTTTAAGTAAAAATTCTTTTTAAGTATGATTTTAAAATTAAATATTTTTAATTTTATAATAATGTATTAATATTAAAAAAATTTGAAGTCCTTTGGGGCCTTGAGGCTTTTGAGGTCTTGAGACATTTGACGTCTTGAGACCTAAGGCAGTTGCTTTACTTGTTTGGGGCTTGAGCCAGTCGTGGGTGTGATCACTTGAGTTTGTGATTTTTTTTTACGTCAATAGCACTTATCTGTTTTTATTTTTCTTAATAAATCTTTTTAGTTTTTAATTTTCCAATGGTACTGTTTTTTAATTTGGTTATTTAAGTAAAATTTTGAAGTGATATTTTTTGTTTCTCATTTAAAATAGTGGAAATGGCTAAATTTTTTGGAAAAAAATATAAAAAAGTAATAAATTTAAAAGAAATAATTTGAGAAAATTAATTATATTTAAGATGTGTAGGATATAATTATTAGGACAAATTAAAAATTACATAAATAAATATTGTATATAAATAAAAACTAACAAAATATATAAATATATATATATATATATAGATATTATTTTTAACTAAACAAGCTCACCATGATAATTATTTTACATTTATAATTCTTTAAAATTTGTATATCACAACATTTTATACATTAAATAATTTATTAAATTTAAAATTCATTTTGCTATAAAACTACTACATAATTTGTTAGAATTTTCAAAATTCTTTTCCGAGGAACACGAATTCTGACTTGTGATTGGATTTTATTTTACGGGACGGGATTTGAGATGTTTTATAGGAAGGGATATAATATTGGAAAAAAATAAAAATCAATGAATTTAAAATAAATAATTTAAGAAAATTGATAAAACTAATTATAGTTTGTACGTGTGTAGGATATAATTATTTAGACAACTTTAAAATTACATAAATAAATATTTATAAATAAATATATTGTAAAGAAATATAAATTATTTAAATAACAATAATTTTGTGAAAAAAATAAGTAAGGTAAAAAACAATAAATTTGAAAAATAATTTCGACAAATGTAACAAATTATGTACTTTTAGAGAAATAAAGTTTGAATGTTAATATATTATTTAATGTACAAAATACGGTATTTTGAAAACTAATTTTGAGTATTGCAACAAATTATGTAGTATTGTTTTTAGCAAAATAAGTTTTAAATTTTAATATATTCTTTAATATACACAATATTGTGATTTCTAAAAATAATTTTCAGAATTCTAACATATTATGTAGTATTTTTTTAGAAAATGAATTTTAAATTTTATAAATTATTTAATGTATAAAACTTTGTGATATACAAATTTTAAAGAATTGTTAATGTAAAATAATTATCACGGTGAGCATGTTTAATTAATTAATTAATAATAATAATATATTTAAATGTTTTGTTAGTTTATATGTCCTTACAATATTTATTTTATAACTATTTATTTATGTAATTTTTAATTTGTCTTAATAATTATATCCCACACATAATAAATATAATTATTTTTCTCAAGTTATTTCTTTTAAATTTATTACTTTTTATATTTTTTTTCAAAAATTTCTCGATTCCTATTATTTTAAATGAAAAAAAAATCACTTCAAAATTTGATTTAGGTAACCAAATTGAAAACAATGCTATTTAAAGAATTAAAAACCAAAGAGTTTCATTAAGAGAACTAAAAAGCAGATATATGCTACCGGAGTAAAACATTTTGAGTTTGTAACTATTCTTCTCTATACATAAAAAATTTGTCTACGGCTATCCTGTTAAATAAATTTGACAAAATATTTATTTATAGTTTAATTCATTTTGTTCTTGAACCCAGGCTTATAATTCTAACAAAGAACTAATTCTAACAAAGAGTTAGTTCTTGAATTTTATTCAAGTTTAAATATATTTTTCATGAAAATGAAAAGAATAAGTTATTTTTTGTTTAGGATGCATATATTAATAGATCACCGATGTGTTAAGGGGTAAATTATTACTTTCTGAAAGGAAGAATGAAAATATTTATTAAATTTATTAATAGAGGTATCTAGAATGTTATAATGAATTATCCTTATATACCTCTGCACAAAGTTGTTGATGTTGTAGAAAAACCTTGGTTTGATTGGACTAAGACTGAAATGAAAGGTTGAATATTTGTGTATGGCTAAGAAAATAATTACGTATGCACTTAACTTTGGTGATTTTTTTCGTATTTTCTAGTGTAACTTTCCAAATTAATGTGGGATACCTTGGAATTTACACATGAAACCTTCGTAGCTAATGTTAGATATCAATTATTTGACTTAATTGGTCACTAAATTCAATCATTACTTCTATTTTGTAGTTATTTAGCAATCAAAATCTAATTTGGTGACTATTTTGGTCACAATTAGTAATCATTTCATTTGGTAGCTAAATATTGGTCTCTAAATAACTTTTTTCTTGTAGTGTAAGTGATGTAAAAACTGATTTAGAAAATATAGAAATCATTTTTAGAAACTCTTCATGTACTTGTGCCTCTACATCTCAGCCTAATACTCAAGATTGTGAAAAGTGAAAATCTTTGGAAAGTAAAGTACATTATTGGATTAAAACTCTTGCAAAAATGTACTTTTGACAGTATAGGTTACAATTCAAGATTTCAAAAGAAAGAAAAAATTTATAAAAAGTGCTTTTAATTTAGAAAAACGTCCAACACTCCTTTTATAGCTTGTTTTATTCTTTGAAGAAGGTTCACACTTCAAAAACATGCCAAATTAGAAAAGTTGACATTCCTAGTGGATTATTAATGGAAACCAAAATGTACAAGTAAGGGTATTAACACTGTACACCAAAATTAATAATGGAACACAATTCTCTTGTTTAATTATATTTTATAGGTGTGATTAAAGGTCAAAATGTCTCTATAGTATTCAAATAGTGGTTGTTCAAGACAGATGAACGAAGAGAAGGATAAATTCATGGATCTTACACTCAAAATTGGTGGTTTTGTAACTTATAGTGACAATAATAAGGTGGATGTGGTGACATAAGAAATGGTTCCTCCATTACTATAAAAAAATTGTATTTTTGGTTTATCGTCTAAAACAGAATCTGCTAAGTATAAGTCAATTGTATGAAAAAGGTCACAAGGTGATATTTGAACCTGATTACTGCTTGATATGTAATCTTAAATATGAGATAATCATGTTGGTTGGTAAGCATGATGACAACATTTATATGATGGGTATTAATCATGCATCATCTGGGGTTGAGTGCTTGCTAACCAAAGATGAAGATTCATGGTTGCAACATAGGAAGATTGCTTATATACTTATGCATCTGTCGCAACCAAGGTCACGACGGGGACGACAGATAAAAATGGTTTATTTAATTTTCAAAACAGGGGTGTCGCCACCATAGTTTTCATGGAAAACTATGGAAAATCAAAGAAAACAAGGATAAGGCTAGTTTACGAAAAACTGGATTGCGAGTCTGGGAGTCGGTTACGCGTGGGGAAGGTATTAGCCCCCCACAGCGCCCATCCTAAGATGGTACCTTTAATTGAATAAAATAAAATGAGCGTAATTTTCGTAATGCTTACCCATATTATATATTATTTTAAAAAAAATGAATTTTGTTTATCCGAACGAAATTAGGTGTTGACAGCATCACCTTGATAAATTGATTTCTAAAGATTTGGTAAATGGTCTTCGAATGCTTAAGTTTAAGGACAAGATATGTGAAGCTTATCAAAAGGAAGAATAAATGAAAATTTCGTTCAAACAGAAAAGTTATGTTTCAATAAATAGATCTCTTGAGCTGTTGCACATGGACTTATTTGGTCCTTCAATAACTATTACCCTTGGAGGAAATTCTAATGCACTTGTTACTGTGGATGGTTTTCAAGATTTACATGAACCTTTTTTCTAGTATTTAAGAATGATGCATTTACTATTTTTTAAGAAGCTTGCCAAACTTTTAAAAATTAAAAAAAGGCTACTGCATTAGCTCTATAAGGAGTGATCATGGGGGAGTGTGCAGATGATACATTTAACTCTTTATGTGAAAAACATGGGATTATGTATAATTTCTCTACACTTATGACTCTATAGCAAAATAGAGTTGTACAAAGAAAAAATAGGTCTATAGAGGAATTGGAAAGAATAGTGTAAAATGAACCTCTCTTCCTAAATATTTTTGGGTTGATGTTGTTAACACTGCATGTTATGTACTTAATAAAGTGTTGATTAAGTCGATTCTTAAGAAACCAAACATAGGATGTGATGACCATTTTCCAATATATAAATATGAATTATATGAGGTTAGAAAACCAAACATAGGATGTGATGACCATTTTCCAATATATAAGATACTAAAGATATTATTAAGTATTATACCATTCCTCATAATTTTATTAGAAAAGAAACATCATGAATGCAATAGACAAAGTGATTTGTAGTGGAAATAGAAAAGAAAAAAGAATCTCCATGTACTAAATCCATAATCCTCTAGTAAAACCTTGACTGCAAGAAGCAAATAAAGATATGACAGTGCCAAGGTACAATGAATACAATGTAGGCTTAAATATTAATAAGATGATGCTTAGTAGACTAAGAATAGTATTACGTGAAGAAAAGTTCAGGAATAAAAAGTTCAACATAAGTTGAATGAATAAGTAGCTCAAACAATAGACGAAGATCTATTTTAACAATAAGATCAATATGTATGATATTGAACTAAATATCATCACATAATATGAAGAACTGACTCTTTAGTTATCTTATAGACGAAAGAATCAATAGAATAAAGTCAGACAAAAGATCACTATTGAAGTAAAGTATAAAAAAATAATCAACACAAGAGGATTAGACGGAAGATATTACAACAAACCAAACAAGTTAAACCATAAGGAACTAGAAATAGAATCATCTAACAATTAGATCGATGAAAGAAAGAGTATGTAATATTAGACAGAAGGAATAAATTAGACGAATGGAATAATAATATACAAGTTTAAACTAATATTAGATTTGTCTAAGATAATGATTTATTATCCCTCTGAGTCTTTTACATCATACTTATAGTTCCTTTGTAGCATTTAAATACATTAAAATTTCAAAATGAAATCAAATAAACTTTTGATACAAGCAAATATTAAAAACTTTACATAAGTTTTTCGTTTGTTGCCCTGATGAACGTTTTCTCTTCATGAATGGAGAGGATGCTACTGCTTTGCTTCCGACATGACTTGGGAGGCACGGTTTGGGCCCTTGAACTGGGATTCACACCAGTTGTTGTAATGTAGCCTAGTGTTTTTTCGAAGAGATCATTGGAGTCCCATTTTGACATCCCTCCCTCCATTATTAAGGATTTCTAAGTTAAAATTGGATTACCAACCATTGATGGATAATCCATATAAGTCCCTAGAAGCCTAAATTTAATGATCGTCCACTATCAGTTTCTTACTTCTCCTCATAGGTATTCATTGTGATTCATATGTCAAACAAGAAAAATAGGAAAAAATGAGATATACACACCAGAAATACAATAGTATTGCATTAATATAAAATTCAGTTCAAGAACTTCTTTGTTATTTTAGTTACTTAATCCAAAGTGTTTAAGATATTATTAGCCTGCATCATCCATATCATTTTGGAGATGCATCTAGGAAGTAACATTTATCTAACACTTAGAATTTAACTTGTGTTCAATATCTGTTATTTATATCAAAACATTCATCTCATATTTATAAGCCTTCATATATGATATTGCAAAACAACATTAAGAATAAGACTAAAAATAATAAAAGTGGCAATCAGAATATGACTAGTCAGGATAGATGAGCATATATCCATAACAATCAATAAAATCAACACTTCAACTCACATAAATCTCCAATGAATTTAATCCTCCATAAATGGATATGCCAAAAATGGAATACATGATTGTGGTGCTCCCTATAACAAAGTAAATCATAATAACATCAATAAGATTATTATTAATGAAGATTTGTAGTCTAGCTTATTGCGAAATCTAGGTTCTCAAACGATTATCAATTGAGAAAATCTTTTATCAAAATAATATTCAAAAATATCAGGTAAAGAAAACATTTTCATGTGATGTGAGGCTTAAGGATGCCTCGCAGAAAAACCAAAATCACTTAATTCAATATGTATACATATCTACTTTGTCTTACCTCAGAAGTTCGGAGCAAAATCTCAACCCTTTCCTCACAAGTTTTTCCCTTACGTTTTCCATCATTTTTTACTATATTCTTTTTTGTATGTTTTTAAGCCTTTATCGTCACTCTTATTTATTAAAGCATGGAAATCATTGCTTTTTTTGGCTACAAGTGACTACATATTTATAACTCAATTGGACTTTACTAACCTAGTTAGGTTAAAGTTCCAAAGAGATAAATACTTAGATGTGAAATATATTTGATCAATACTAAAAAATTTGGTCCACATATTTGTGTTTATCCCTAACAGTGATTTTGTTGAAATATTTATCAAGGTGCATCCAACCTTCTTCGAAAGTAATCTCATCTTCGAAACTTGTCCTTCTTATGGTCAAATTCCTATAACTCTAGGTAAAAAGAGAAAACCTATTACTACTACTAATCTTCTAAAGAAATGGTTGTTTTATATCGTCTATAGCGTAAAGATTATTTGCCTAGACACTATTCGTCTAGTACATAAATTATTTCTTCTAATTTTGCGTTCCAGTTCCTCATTCTACCTTCTTGTTTAAGCATCATCTAAATGACTTCGAAACATAAAAATGGAACCTTTTATTTCTATTGACGCTTCTTCTTTTGTCTAATATTTTTAAGATTCTATCAATGACCTTCTTCAGCCTGAATTGGTTAAACGATATATTTTTACTGTGTCAGACGATAGATGATATAAATTTTCATAATATTTATAATGTTGTAAAATTTTGGGACATTACATAGGACATCTTAAAGTTTTAAGATGTATGTGTTTTGTGTTAAATAAAGACAAAGAAAATCTTAGCATGTTTGATGTAAACATTCATGAAGGTATCTTCTTAGGTTACTCCAAATAATATATTTTTATTCCTCAAATAACTCAAATAATATTAAAAAATATTATGAAAACGATTATAAATAACCTATGTGAGACAAACCAATGAAATAAAAAAATAAAAGAGAAGAAAAGAAAAACACAAAAGAAGAGGGAAGGGTGCTCGTGAGAAAGAAGGAAGGTGCGTGCTTGTGATTGGTTCTGGAATTTAAAAAGATAAAGTAACTTTTTAAAGTATAAAAGCTGAAGTTACCTTTTTAATATATATCTTATATATATTATTTTCTGATTGTTCGTGTTATACAATAATATAGTAAATCGATGCAGGTGGTATTTAATTTATGTTTTTTATACTTTAAATGTTAATATTATTTTTTTATTTAATCACTATTTTCAATTTATATTTAAATATAATGTGCTATATGATTATGTTATATATTTTATATTTAAACACTTACATTATATACTTTTTATAATGTCAAATTTGACTACTATATTTTTATTTAATTTTATTTTAAATTATAAATATAAAATATATTTATTTTATAACTTAATATATTTTTAAATGATAAATTAATATTATAAAAAAATAAACTAAACTTTTACTTTAAAAAACTAAATATGTATCTTATATATATTTACTTTTGAATTCATAAGGTAAAGTTCTTCTAGAAGAAAAAAGAAAAAGTTACTTTTTGAATATATATTATATATATTTATTTGTGATTCTTTGTGTTATATAATTTTTAATTATTTAATAAAATTTTAATCGTGTTATATTTAAATGTGCTATTTGATTTATGTTTTTAAATTTATATTTATTTTTTATAGGAAATTAAGATGAATAATCAACATATCGAAGAAGATGAAACAAAACCTTCGTGGAGATATGTTTCAAAACTAAGAAAAACTTATGGTGGAAGGAATAATATAATCAAATTCAGTTTATGTGATTTTTCTTTAAATGGATCTTACACTAGAGTAAAAGCTCATTTATTACAACTTAAGGGAAAAGGAGTTAGAAGTTGTCCAAAGGTAAGTTCGTCAAAACTTGTTGATTTTAAAAAATTAGACAATGAAGTAACATTGAAAATAGAAATTTCAAAGAAAAAAAAAGGTCCCTCTACCACCTGTATCTGATGAACAAAATCCAATAAATAAGGATCTAACGAGATTAAAAGGTCCTTTGGAGTCTTCTTTCAATATTCATACTCTTGATTATGAAATTGCAAGGATGTTTTATTCTTCAGATTTATCATTTAATTTAGCAAGAAGTCCTTACTATAGGAGTGCATTCTTATGCAGCTAATACTTCTAATCTTAGTGGATATGTGCCACCAGCATATAATAAATTGAGAGGTCCTTTACTTGCAAAAGAGAGAATTCATGTAGAAAACCTTTTGGAACCTATAAGAAACTCATGGAAACATAAAGGGGTGACAATTGTTAGTGATGGGTGGAGTGATCCCCAAAAAAGGACACTTATAAATTTTATGGTTGTCACTGATAGTGGACCAATGTTTTTAAAGTCAATAAATGCATCTCATGAAATAAAAGACAAAGACTTTATTGGTATACACATGAGAGATATAGTTATGGAAGTTGGGCCAGATAATGTGATACAAATTATAATTGATAATGCAGTTGTATGTAAGGTTGTGGGTATGTTTACAGAATTAGAATTTCCTTCAATTTATTAGACTCCTTGTGTAGTGCACACCTTGAATCTTGCATTGAAAAATATTTGTGCAGCAAAAAATATGGAAAAGAATAGTGTTTCTTATGATCAGTGTTTTTGGATCTCACAAATTGTTGATGACGCTACATTTATTAAAAAGTTATTGTTGGGCATTCTATGAGAACATCAATGTTCAATAGGTTCAACTCATTAAAGTTGTTTTTTGTTGCTCCAACAAGATTTGGTTCAACTATAGTCTTGCTAAAAAGGTTTAAAAGTTTGAAAAAAGGACTTCAAGAGATGGTTATTAGTGATGAATGATCCTCTTACAAAGAAGATGATGTGGCTAAGGTACAATCAGTGAAAGAAATTTTGTTGGATGATAATTGGTGGATGAAGGTTGATTACATATTTGCTTTTATTGCCCCTATTTATGATGTTCTTAGAAAAAAAGATATAGAAATGATTGATTCAATTATTGAAAAGGTGAGAAAGTTAATATTTGAACATGAAAGAAAGAAGAAGTTGAACATTCATCATTTCTCGAGGTAGTAAACTCAATATTAATTGATCGTTGGACCAAGAGTAGCACATCTCTTCATTGCCTTTCTCATTCTTTAAATCCAAGGTAATGTTAAATTATTTTATAATTATTTTTTGTTGTGCTTTTCTTATTTATAACATTATAAATTTATAACATTATGTTAACTTATTTATTTTATATTTATAATGTTGTAGATATTATAGTCATGAATGGTTAAGTGAAGATTCACAAAGACTTGCTCCACATCAGGACGAAGAACTTACTCATGAGAGGAAGAAATGTTTTATGAGGTACTTTGATGATCCAGATGTAAGGAGACAAGTCAATATAGAATTTTCAATCAAATGAAAGTGAAGAATTTCACGATGTTGACTCTTTAAGAGATAGAGGTAAAATGGATGCAAAAACATGGTGGACTATTCATGGAGCTCGTGCACCAATACTTCAGAAAATAGCTCTTAAGCTACTTGGACAATCATGTTCTTCTTCTTGTTGTGAAAGGAATTGGAGTACCTACTCTTTTATACATTCTTTGAAAAGGAATAAGATGACACCTAAAAGGGCAGAAGATCTAGTTTATGTCTATAGTAATCTTCGTCTTCTCTCAAGAAACTCCTCAAAATACAAAGAAGAGGAAACTATATTGTGGGATATTGCAGGAGATGACTTTTCATTGAATGATAATGGAATTCTTGAAATTGCCAGCTTATCTTTTGATGAACCAGAATTAGAAGGTATATTTTTCAATGAAGATGAAATGTAGAAGTTATATCTTTTGTTAGACTTTTTTTATAAAAGTTTCTTCTTTTTATTTTTTTCACATTATTAACTATATAAATAAATTTTAATAAATTCATATATATATATATATATATATATATATAATATTATTGTGTCCCCGTATCCGTTAATTTTTAATTTAGTTGTATCCACATGTCTATGTCCATGTCGTATCCATGTTCGTGTCCATATCCGGGATTCATAGTATACACTTCACGGTCGGTTCTGTGGGTGTGAAGGTTTTGTATCGACCCTTTATATGTTTTGGAAATTTTTTTTTTTGTATACTTACACCAATAAATTATGTAAAAAGAATCGATTATTCAATCCCTAAATCAAATGTTTGTACTTTGATCTCAATTGAACACACATGACTTATTTTGGTAACTTGTGTATGATTATGTAGATGATAAACAAATACATAAGAAATGCATATCAATAATTAATCATGAATTCCATATACATGCAATAAATTATTCTACTAAATTATTTTACTAATCAACCAATGAGTTGAGAAAAATTAGCAACCAACAATCGCAAAAGATATGTTTGAAATCTCAAAAACTATCATCAAACTTCACGACCATACTATCACATAGCAATTTAGAGATATAATATAGAAATATTGCACAATTATGATTAAAAGATATGAAAACACTAGCAATGTGATCGAGAGAGGTTCCAATTTCATGGTATGAGAAGACACTATAATTTTCAGTTTTTCATAATTTTATATTGTTTTGTGGAGGTAGGAAATATTTTACCTTGCCCCCGCCAAATGTTCTTACCAAAAATGAACTAGAACCTTCCAAGGTGGAATAGGATTGACTTTGAGGAAGTCAGACTTTGACTGAGTACCATCTCCCTTTATAATAGTTGCATAGCTTTGTTAATGAGACACCGAGTAGAGATCCACCTACAAAAGATTCTTCGAGCTCATGTCAATAAAAGCATAATAATAATATAATATAATTGAATAAATATAAGATTCAGTGTGTACTTCCTGAGATATTGGTATTTATTTATAGGCCCTTTCGGGGTCAGTACTGAGTTATTCCTAATAAATAAGAATTGTGGTGATAAATGAGAATTGTAGTGATTAATAGCAAAGATAATCATAAATATACAACCAATCGTCATAAAATATATTGAATGAGATCATAAATATGTGAGTAGGTACAATTGTAATAAATTTCTTTGTCATAAAAAATCAATTTGGTAGTATTTTTTTTTTTTTTTTGTCTATAAAGGACTTGATGTATTATATTTTAAAAATTATTAGTTTAATTAAAAAATAAAAATATATATTTTAAAATAATTTTTTAAAATATATTCTATAAATAAAATTATATTTTAAAAAGTTTTAGAAAGATTTATTTATGAAAAAAAATATTTTTTAATTAATTTTGATTAATTAAGTATTGCTTATAGAATTTATTAAATTTTAAAAAATAATGAAAACATCACTAATCATCCATAAAATTAAAAGTAGGGATTTATTTCAATCTATTTTTATTTTTTTAATAAATAAAATGAATTTGCTTATTGATGCATAAACCTTAATTATATATGTAAGAGTGATGCATGGTGATGAAACAATGGCATGTCAATGAAATTAGAAGTTCAACTATATATATATATATATATATATATATATATATATATATCACTTAGTTGAACTTTTGAACCGTGAAGAAAGTAAAAAGCCTAAAAGGAAGGTGAAGTAGAAGGGGCAGTGGATATGGCAGGGAAGAGGAGTATTGTACACACTCACTGATCATAAAGAACATATAAACATGACACGCCTTGGAGTCTTAATTTGACCGTGATCAAGATTATTCATTCCTTCCATACTTTTTCTAGTCAAAACAAGGGTCAAATGTGAGTTCCCATGAATTTGGGGATTATAACACGCCTTCATTTCAAGGGTTACTAATTAGGACCAAACCCATAGGTATATTGCAATAGAGAAAAAAAAGTTGTTGAGAGATGTAGCAAAAGTTTGTTGAGGGTACAAAATAAAGAGTGACCTATAACTTTTTCTCTCAAGTCAAGTCCCACCCTAAAGATCTTTATCTATCTATCTATATACAGTGATCCTTCCTAGCCCTCCTTTTCTCTCTTTCTTACTTTCCTCAAGTGCTAATGTAGAACCCTTTACCTGACAAAATAGAATTCCCTTTTGGTTTCCATTGGCTTACACATAAACTCAAAAGAATTAATACTATTCACCCATCCTTTTTGTGTGTGCACTGTACATAATTACATATTTGCATGTATTTGAGCATAGCATGTGCCATGCATGCATGCGTCCCTGCAGGCTTGAACTAAACAAGACATGGTGTGCAAAATGGATGGTTATGTTTTGAAGTTTGGAAGGCATGAAAGAGAAAGTTGTCTGAGAAATTAAGCACCATTTTGTTCAGTGAAAGGGAAGTGTACCAATCCTGGATGAGGATAGGATATTTGGGTTCCCAAACAGCACATGACAGACAAACATACCCTGAAACAGTGAAACTGAATGACAGTGTGGAAACACAAGGTGAGACAAAAGCACCGCCAGATCCCAACACCGATACACCCTTGAGAGAGATGCATACATGACTTCACTGCTTTATGCTTCAATGTGCATAACTCTGAAATAAAATAGTTTGCAAAAGACACACAGTTTATTTAATTCTGAAAAAGTTGGCATTAGGTTCCTAAAAATAAGAGGGGCATGAACATGGCATTGGGTGTTGAAGCCCCTCTCTCACCCTCTCAGTATTATTATAGGAATGGAACTTGTTCTGCTCAGTTTCTTGGGTGGGGTGGAACTGTTGCATGCTGCTGCAGTTGCTCTTCAAAGTTAAAACCACAGACACAAAGTGCAAACATGCATATAGTATACAATAAATTATTCCCTCACACTCACAATACTATATACACTTTTTGAAGGAAGTACAAAAATATAATAGATGAAAAATAATAAATATGGAAAATAATGATAAAAAAAAGTCAGCAGAAAATTATGCATTGCCACAGTTTTTTCTAAAATAATTTTGTTGACAATATTTATCATCCTTTTTCATGCATCTCTTTAATGTATTTTGTTAGATGATAAAAATTAAAGTTGTTACTATTATATCAAAGAGAATCAGAATAGTAAAAGTTTTAACCATTTTATTTATTATTTTTATAAATACAATTTTATTATTCTTCTTCTACTTTCCTGTCATTTCCTATACAAGTCTTCACACATTCCCCTAAAGTAAACACAACACATTATTAAGTAGGGATGTCATAGTGGGTGGGACACTCATGGCAGTTATTTGTTATTTTCTGATTAAGAAAGTTTGTTTTGTTATATGCATTGTTACATTCTCAATAAAGTAGTTAATTATTTAGTGGGTGTACATATTTATGTATATTTGTTTAAAATTTTAAATAAAACTATTTAAAATATAAACTAAAAAAATTTGATCTTAAATACTAATTCATTTACAAAATATTAGCTAAAATAAAATTAGTCCTTTTAAAATAAATTTATATAAAATTATTTTTAAAAATAGTTTTAATTTTATAAATCAAAACAAAAAAAACATAAATCTATAAATTAAATTATAAGTAATTATTAACTATTAATATTTTCTTCACTGATAACTTTATTTAACCATTTTATACAATATTTAAATAAAAATTACTAAATATAAGTAGCAGTATCTTTATACGTCTCACCTTAAAAGAAACAAAAAAAAAATTAAAATACTTATTATTCACATAAGTCATTCTTACACATGTGCTACAAATTTCTTCTATCATCCATGCACTTGTATATTATTCCCCACATTCCTTTAGAAAAAGAATGGTTGGTTTGACATTTTATTTATATATTATTCTTTGTAAGAAAATAAAAGAAGTTTAAGAAAACAAATCAAGATAAATGCATGTGATCATATCATGACCTTATTTTTAACATGATCATTATATTTAAGACATTTATTTTATCATTTTATAGTAAATTTATAGGAGATGATTTATAAATTGATTTTAATCATACCTTTTATCTAATTTAAAAAAAAAAAGTTGATTTTGATTTTGAAAGAGAACAAGCCTATTCCAATATAATATGATATCCCAATATAATATTAAGTTCTTAACCAAATAAGCACTGAAGAATGTGTTTGTGTTTATAAACAAATAAGGAGCATGAGAAAAAGCAGTCAACTTTGGGCTAACGTCAGCTGGTAAGGAAAGTTGAGGAACAAAAGCTGAGAAAAGCCGTCATGTCCCTTGCTTTAACGGCTCAACCAGAGTTTTGAATATGTGATGTTTGTGAACTGGGGTTTGATTTGGTCCTACTTTTTCTGTAGTGTTAAAAACAAAGTTGGGTTTGCGTCAGACTTTGCTTCTCACAAATCATCGCCATGACGACACCATTATTTTTCTACGTATGGGCGTGTCTTTTTCCTTGGGTTTCTGTCTCTTTCTTTGTGGGTATGTAAGTGTGTGTGAGAGAGTGTAAGTGTAACAAAATGTGTTAATTAAGTGAGGTTTGGTTGAGAGCGTGCTGTGATAGTGTCAAGTGTGCAAAACCCTGTCTGCTAGGTATATATCAAAAATCCAAAAGAATTAAAAACAAAATGGATAAATAACAAAATTGAGTTATGAGATCAAAGTGGCTAAGGAGACCGAGAGACATTGCAGGCAACATCCTAATTAGCCTAGGACTAGGAACATTGTGATGTTACTCTTCTTAAGAAGTGGGTCCTCAGCACCATAGACTATTTCCATGGATAACCTAAGAGTTGGGTCATCTTCATTACCAATCACTTTGCTCCACTCACTCTGTTTTAGATCCATACACATTATTATACTTCCTTCTTGTGTTTAATTTATCACTTTGAATATTTGCTTGATTTAATCAAGTTCCATTCAAACAAGCACTTATATGCACTTAATAAAATTTATTTATTGTAAAGTTGAATTGATTTTTTTTTCATTGATTTTTATTTTATTTATAATATTCTTAATTTTTATCAATTTGATTTACAAGATAACTTTCAAGATTAAGAAATATAATTAATTATCTCATCTAATATTATATAGACTCAATTAGGTTAATAATGAGAATGATGACATGAATTCTATGTATATCAGAGAAAAAAAATAGGTTAGATATTTATTTACTATTCTATATGATCTGTAAACATTATTAATTTAAAATGAATTTAGTTAAGTTGGTTTGTTAAATTATTTCACTTGATTACCTGACATGATAATATATGTTTTTTCATATCTTTATCTTTTGTAAAATAAAATAAATATCATATTTAAGTTAAAATTAATAAAATAATACTTGCTTTATTTGTTATTGAGATTGTAGTAATATAAAATATATTTCATTTTTTTCCTACAGTATTAAGAATTTTAGTTTGTATCAAATTTTAATTTCATATTTGCTTCTCCAACTTTTTCAAAATTAAAAAGTTTTATTTCAATGTTAACATATTTTATATTTTATTATTAAATCTTATTATTAATATATTATATGTGTAAATAATTGATATCATTATCACTATATATTTTGTTAATCGTGATCTAAAATTGCTTAATTTTAAAAATTTAAAGACTAAATGTACACTTAAAATTATATGAATAAAAGTAAATCTATGTGATTATAATATTATATGAAAAAGGGAAAAGTGTTAGAAATAAAAATATATATAATAAAATAAGTATTATAAAAAACAAAATAAAGATTATAAAAAATTATTATATAAGTTACAGGTTTGATTATTCATTTAATATAAATAATTAATTTATAAAATAAAAAATAAAAGAAAGTTTATTTTTGTTAATAGATTAAGTTGAATTGAATGATTAACGGAAGTGAAGTGAATGTCTGAGCTGAAGTCACTTCAAAAGCACAAATCAAATCAGAAGAAGTGCAGCCAATATCTTGCCTTGTGCTGTGTTTGTGCGCTGCTTGCGCGATTCTGTACTTTTCACACACTCACTTATCACTCCCACGCCTGCCATCCAACCATGCTTGTCTCCCATTTCTTTCACACTCCACCACTCCTTTTCTCCTCTTTTTCCAAAATACTAAAAAGCTACTCACTCCTTCATTTACTTTTTATTTTATTCAAAACTTTGTTTACAACTATTTTTTTCTTCTTTTTACTCACTTTTTATACTCATTACTCATAGGATTGTGTTGCCTAAATATAAAAGTAACCAAACACTGTCTTTTCTTTGCCGAAATAGAAAATATATTTTTGTTCAAATATTAAATTTTAAATATATAAAATTTCAAATAATTTTTTTCAAATTTTCTTATAAAAGTCAACTAAATTATATTACTCATAAAATTATTTTCTTTAATATAATAACCAAGGAATAATTTATTTTTAAAAAATCAAAAAATAAAAATAGTAAGTTTTTATTTTAAGGAATAATCTATTTAATTTTTAGAAAATTAATTTTTATTTTCAAATAACAAAATATTGAAACATTATTTTTAATGGAAATTTTTAAAATGAACATTAAATTGATAATATACTATAATCTTCAAATGCATAATAAATTTAAAATTTAAGAAGTAATTATATTATTTTTTTAGAAAAATTGTATAAACTTTTAATTTGAACATACACTTTCTTGTTAATGGAAATTTGTTTTATTTTCATAAAATTTATTGAATTGTATTAAATAATATATACATTTAAGATAAATCCTAAAGACAATATTATAGTTACATTTAAAAGTCAAAAATAAATAAATAAAGAAATTTCAGGTTAACAACCATACTTTTTAGTCCTGTGAGTCAAAGTTTTATAAATTTTTACATGAGTTATTCTTACTTACAAGTATGAATTTCAATCATTCTTTATATCCAGTTTAGTATTTTTTTAATATAAAAGATATACATTACTTTTATTTTTAAGAACATTTTGGCATTAATTCTTTATTCTCTTACATCAAAACCTACTTATTATATTCTCTTAAATGATATGGGATATTGAAATTGATGGCAGATTTGATAAGATTACAGCATTATTTTAATAGTAAATCAGAAAAAGAAAAAAATCAAAGCATATACAATGTATTCCGGTCCACAATGCTCACTGGTCTTTACAGAACAAGAATAGAAGAAAAAAAGTAAAAAGAATATCAGACCTTTTTTATTATTTTTGTGATAATTTATAAAAAGGGGAGAAATAATTTTTTCTCATTATTCATAATATCACCTAATTAGTGGTCTCAAATTCAATTTTTAAATATATAATTTTATTTTGAATTTATTTTTAAAAACTACACATGTATTTTTGTTAAGAAAAATGTCATTCAACTACTTTGATTCTATCCATATCAAATATACTTACATCTTCTTACAATTATTTATTCTTAAGCCCTAATATTCAGTGGAAAGAATTGAATGATAAGATATAAAAGGAGGAACATATTATATTAGGAGAATGAATACTAATCTTTAAATCAATAGCAACTACATGTTTTTTATTTATTTAATTTTGAGGTTAGGCAATTGAGAAAGGTAAGAACAGAGATATGAGTTATATAAAGAAATGGCCGACACGCAATTGGGTTGTCGTGAGCATACCATAACAGTAACACCGGCTTTGTGCGGCCACATGTTCCTGTGTGCCATTACCTTCCCCAACAACCATCATCGCTTACATTTAGTTTTCTCATCTTCATCAAATTACTAACCCATTCAATTTTTCAACATTTTTACTTCTATTTTCTACTTTGTGCATATAGGCTTAGATATTATATGATTCTTACATTAACCCACTTTTTTATTGACAGGAAATTTCATTAAAGATCATATAGGTACGGTATATGAATGAGTCTGAAGTGATTATGATTAGCATCTGAAGTGAATTTAACGCAAAGAAACTAAACATTCGGATAGTGAATAATTTTCGGTATTTATATTTGAATGATGTCACACCACCGTAAGAGAAATTTCATTATTTGTTAGACCAATGATGGACCTAAAGTTTTGAATGTTGTAGCATGAATTGGAAGTCATTCTTTTCTATTTGTTTTAACCTTTTTATGGTCATAAAAGAACAAAAGACCTGCGTCTTGGTGCAAAGGAGAAAGGGAGAAATGCAGATAGAGAAAGGGAGAGATCATCAAGAGAACATAAATAATTGGTCCTACTCTGTTCTCATGTTGATGAGACGTTTCATGTAAAGTTTTCCAGCTTATGCACTCCTTACCTTTAAGTTTTTTTTTTTTTCACTCTTTTGCTTTGTTCCACCAGAAATGGTAAAATCTTGAGAATAAAAGTTAGACACTATTATATTGAACCCTGCTTTTCATTTTCATTCACTTTCTCTGAAAAAAAAAATCCCATAAATCAGCTCTTTCGTTAGTACTTAAACCTCACCTCCCAATTTTAACATGAGTCATATCAACTTGGAATGGACACTTAAGAGACCCTTCATTATTTCTTTTAAAACCGTTAAGTTACTTTTGACCATAAAGGTAAATTCTATTGTCAAACTTTGCTAATAACTTATATTAATCTTGTAATATATAAATATATAAATGTATGTATGTTATGGCATTTCAATCCTTTCAAACTTTTCAGACACTTGAAAGGAGAGAATTGTACTAGCCATATCCTCTATTTTTGCAGACACCAGGCTTTGTTGAGCATGACCACTCTACAACCTACACTCCCCTTGTTTAAAGGCTGACCCAAATGCCAGATTCATTGTAACTCATATCAATCTACTTTGGCCTTTGCATATATATATATATATACAAGTACACACGTCACCATTCATAATACTAATCTATGTGGAGAAAAGAAAATAACCGACAACAACAATTGAATAATATCATTATCTTTTTCTTCCCCACAAATCTCTCTCATTTTCATTCATCCTTTTCATAATCCCCTCTCACCCCAAAAACATGCCCATTTCTGTCTCTCCTCCTCTTATGAATTAACACTTGACAGAAAACTCTAAATTAATTAATACTTCATAGAACAACATTCTCTTTTCTGTGAAAGGGAACATCTTGCAGGACTAATTACATCAGTGTTTGCAATTAATTAACAGCTACTTTGTCTTTGTATTGTTTTTTAGAAAATAAAGGGAAAAAGACAAGAAAGTAAAAGCAAAACTTGCATTCTTCATGGAAAATTTTAAACTATACTTTCACGGAGGGTGTTCAACCAATTTGATGAAAAGGGCACTGTCTTAAAATTGGACCCTGCTGTGTACATTTCCGGGCACATATGATGCATGCATGATGTAAGCCAAAGGAACAAACAAAGCATGTGCTTCATTTAATTAGATACTTTTCCCTTCTGCTAAGAAATTACAAGTTAGCTACAACACTGTATGATTATAAATAGTAATTTTGGTGATCTTATTGTCTCTTTGCCTTTAAAAAACACAAAACTTGATGCACATCAACTAGAATTATTTTGGTGTGAAAAGCAGATACAATAGTAAGTATGGATTAATATTTAAACAAAACATGATTGATTAGGAAAAAGGAGATTTCTCCTTAGTCCACAGAATATAATAGAGCATGCAAATTTTCCTCTTATGCATTTTAAAATGAAACCAAATATTCTCCTGAAACTCACCTTAAGGCAATCCAATCAAATAAATCCCATGTGGTTTATAGATATTATACTTTGGATCATCGTACTATTCTTACTGCTCTTGGAGAATAAGAGAATGACACTTATTCCCCACGTCCACTGATCCTCATGTCTAGTGAAAACCAGAATAAATGTACCCACTGAAAAGGAGTATAAAGATATTAAAGAGGCATAATATAATATATTATATATAAATACTTATGAAACCAAATTAAGCTTGAAAATTTAGGTATAGGTCTTTAGTGTGTGATACCTAAGTAAGATTGTAATCTATAAAAGAATATGTCTTAAGTTGACAAAGTTTCATTTATCCCTTGAGTTCATTGAATTTGACCGAAAGAAATTGTCCAAATTTCAAATAAAATTACAGATTAGTTAAGTACATATACTTGTAAAAGATTTTAACCAACCAAATTTTAGGATCTGGTTGATATGAGACTTGGAGGCAGCATGTAAAAAGTGGGACCCTTATCTTTCATTGTATCTGATCTTCTCAACTTTGGTTTATCCATTTATCAAAACTTTAATTATATCTCAATTATGAAACCAAATTAAGTAGGTTATGGTGATAAGAAATTTGGAAGTTTTGTTCTATAAATAACACATATAATGAATTTAGAAAGATAGACCAAAAAAATCATTGCATGTTTTGTTAATTCTTTTATTGCATTTGACTTTTGTTCAAATATAATTATTTCACAAATATCAGCATGTAGCTTGATTTACATGATATGCTGAAAAAAAAGAGATTTTTATATTGTATTAAACCAGTTTATATATAAGTGATATTTAAAAACTGAAGTCTTAATGAATTGTATAAATGAATGAAATTTCACCAAATATTAATTCTTTTAACTTTCTTTTGAGAAATAACTATAAAAAACAAAGACGAATACTTTTAAAATCAAACTATTCATTAAATCACCTAAATTTCTAATTCAAAAATCGATAGAAAATCCTAATTAAACTCCATAGAAACCAAACAATACTTTATTAAAAAAAGTGGGAAAACGATTTCACATTACATGATTGTATGTTATACAAAGTGTCACGTCATTTGTTATTTTTTAAAAATAATATATACTTTGTCTAAGTTTCAAAATTTAGCATTAGTTTTTATTTTGCCCATGGTATCCACCGGGAAGTAAAAAGGTCAATGAAAATGTAAAAATAAAGTCTCATAGTTATGAAGTAAGCTGCTAGTAATATTATAAGAAATATGTATAACAGTAAATGTTTAAGACTTCAAATCATCCAGCGGAATTGAAATTTTTTTTAAGCAGTTGTATGAAATGATGTAATTATATTATAAATTTAATTTTTAAGTTTAAATTTAAAGTTCTTTTGTTATTACCATATTATTCATATCAAATGTGTAGAAATTCAAAGTTGTTAAATTGTTTTTTTTACAAACTTTTATATTTATAGTTTAAATTTAATTCTTCGTTATACTTACATTATCGGTATTAATTGTAAAAAAAAATTCTTATTAGATCTTTGTTTAGCATGTGGGTGTATTATAGTTAATTTAATTTAAGATCTTAATGGTAAGAAATAGTAATAATGAAAAACATTATTCTTTATGGAATGAGACAGCATAGAAAGGTTATGGATAATTGAAAGAGATTAAAGGTAGTAATCACGTTTTGTCTGTGACAATTAGAGTAGTGAAATAGATAGTGAGGAAAAAAAGCAAATGCACATGCAGCAAGGTGTGAATTGGAAGGAACAGAAACACAGAAGAAGAAGGAAGAGAAGAGAGGTCTGTAATGGCCACTTTCATGCCTTTTCATTGCTAGTGTAGGGCCGACAAGTAGGACGGATTCAGCCGTCTATTGCCCAACAACTCCCTCTTCTTAAAGCCTGTCTTCTCTCTGTTACCTTTTTCTTTCTCTCTTATTTTCATAATTTCACTAGTGTAAAAATCCTAGATTATCATTAACATATATTTTCTTATACCATTTTATTGTGTTTGTTAGCCTTAATACATGTAACATCTGCTAAGAAAATATAATTGATACTGTCTCCTAACTCTTGAACAAAGAGAATTATTGAGAAAACTGTTCTCTCCTAACATAATCATGGCTAGGAAGAATTGCCTCTCCCAACCTTAAGCAAATAAACCTCATTATTGACTGTGACACTCTAAAGCAGAAAAATAGAAATTTCCATTAATCATAAGTAGTTACTTACTATAATCACATGCAATTCTCTCTCCTCTATGTGTCTCTCTCTTACATGGCACAAGGTGACGACTAGTGATGAGAGTGAGACCACCTTTCTGTATTATAATAATATTCAGGTAAAAAAACACAATATAGCACACCCCATTAGGCAGTGTTGGTTCTTCACCTCTATAAATATCACCACTCAGACACAAACACCAAACCAAGTTACCAAACTCACTTCATTCATTCTCATATACTCATTCTCTGTGACTAGCTAGCACCTGAGAAACCCTCTTTCTTGTTTTGAAAAATGCACTACCAAGCAGCTACTTCCTGGGGGAGCTACGTCACACCAAGGAACGGGGTGGTGGGAGATCCATTAGAACGCATAGAGAGGCTGGCGTCGGAGAATGCGGTGGTGATATTCAGTGTGAGCACGTGCTGCATGTGCCACGCCATCAAGAGACTCTTCTGCGGCATGGGGGTGAACCCAACCGTGCACGAGTTGGACGAGGATCCTCGAGGGAAGGACCTGGAAAGAGCGTTGATGAGGTTACTCGGTTCTCCCTCTGTTGTTCCTGTCGTCTTCATCGGTGGCAAACTTGTCGGAACCATGGACAGAGTCATGGCCTGCCATATCAATGGCACCCTCGTGCCCCTCCTCAAAGAAGCTGGTGCTCTCTGGCTCTAGTCATCTTCAAAATATATGAAAATAAGAAAAAGGGTTTTATCACACAGTGTTATATTTTTATCATCATCATCATCATGGGAAGGGCATGAAGTGGTCTTTTGTGAGAGTCCCTTCTTGCGTTCCATTTTGGATACACTTCTGCTTCCACCTTCTTACTGACCTGTTAATCACTGTTCTACTTTTTTTTTCAGTTTAATGTTTTTTTTATGATTTTTGGTTTTGTTGGTTGGGTTGGGTGGTATTTGGGTTTGTTATGGGTTGTTTGTGTTGAGCTTTGTAAAGATAAAAAGGCAGCATAATGGAAAAAAGATGAGTTAGTTTTACTGTTTGTTTCTGTCTTTTAAAGAGTTGTGGTCTATTTATTCATTGTTTAATCTATTTGTTGAGTTTTAGCTCTGCCTGTGTGTTGCTTTGTCCCAAAATGGTTCAAGGTGTGGTCTTTTTACTGTGTGGGTAAATGGGGACTCGTGAAAGAGGAAGTTTCTTTTGATATGGAGAGAAGATAACAGTGATGAGTTGTGAGGATAAAAAAACTTTTGTACAAGGTTGTAGACTCATTGTCCTGTTGATTTTGACCCTTTTTCAATGGGAAGTAAGGAGGGTCTGGAAAAAAATGTTTTCAATATTTTGTGGAGGTAAATTGTTTTATTAAAATTGTGAGATTTGATTTAATAGTTTTTTGTAATTAAAAATGAAAATGAGAATAAAAGTCAATTGGAAATTTATTGTTATGGTAAAACATGTACTTTTGAAGATGGTAAATGCATATTTCATCATTAAACATTGAACTGTTATGTTGTACCATTTAGCCATTTCTCACTTAATAAGTTCTAATGAGTCTCATACTCATTTATTTAATTTTATAAAAATATATCTTTTTAGTCTGTTTAAATATTTTGAACTTTGAAAATTAGAAAAATAAAAGAATTAGAACAAATAAGATTGAATGCCCTTTAAAAAAATTGTCCATTATTTTTCAGATAAAAATTAATGCATTTTATAATTAGAAAGATAAAAAAATTAAATTAAAATTGAATTTTAAAAATTAAGAGGGAAGGAATACATGTTTACCTGTTTTACAGAATGTTGCTATCTAAAGTTCCTTTGAACTTGGTAAGATTACAAAGAGTTGTCAAATGAAAGTTAAAGAATGAAATTCTATTAAAATTAGAAGATAAAATTAAAGCCTAAATTAAAAAGATTCAATTCCAAATTGAATTATATAATTATTTGTTATTGATTTAAATTACATTATATTTTATATGAATCCTATCAAACTGTACTATATTGAACTATTTTAATTATTTATATATTTTGAATTCAATAATAAATATTCTATTTGAAAATATTTTTTTAATCTCATAAATTATAACTCAGTTTAAATTGTTTTATTTAATAAATGCAACTCAATTTCTATAAACTAAATTTGTCAAAACAATTCAATTTACATAAGTTAATTCTTTTTACCATCCAAATGCTGCCGCATTCTCCATTGAAATTAGCTTACACTTCAATATAATTTAATCCCTTGCTCAAGTTTCAGAAATTAAAAAAAAAAAAAAAACGCTGTTTTAATATTTCATCTAGTAACAACCAATCTTTTCTCTTTTGATATTTTAGGAATTCTCTTTGAGATTTCAAATTTAGGAGAATGTATTAGAAAAACTACAAGG
>Ga0209700_100554_pt1 | contig 71394 bp, 33 predicted proteins | sample SiratroredBW_FD_187528 | JGI IMG/M metagenome (GOLD analysis project Ga0209700, IMG submission 187528) | Root nodule microbial communities of legume samples collected from California, USA - Siratro red BW (SPAdes) (version 2) | ecosystem: Host-associated > Plants > Roots > Nodule | place: USA... | reverse complement strand
TTTTTTAATTAAAATTTAGTTTTTTTTTTTTTTTGGATATGAAGATTTGCATCTCATTTTTTCATGAACAAATATATCGTTATCCATATACATCATGCGTCATTTATACTAATTTAATGTGTTTTTTATACAAACTAAAAGACAGGAGAATATAATATATTATCAAGAATTTCATATAAAAGAATTCACGTCTTATTTTTTTCAACATCAAATATCAGTAAATAAATTATAATTATATAAATATTAAAATAGAATATCTTGAAAAATTTAATAAATTTAGATAAACAAATTGAATCGAATCATTGAAAAAAATAAAAATTATATAATAAAGAATTTGTTTAGATAAAAAATTAAAAAAATATAAACTTTTAGATTATATGATAAAATAGAAGTTTACCGGATTGAACATTTTAATTTGATAGCAAGACATAAACAAAAATAAAATTATTAAAAAATTAGCATAAAGGTTTAAATGTGTATCTTCGAAACAATTTAAAATAAATTTAATATTTATGTTTCTCGAGACATAATATATCTTTTAACCAAGATACAAATATATACGTATATATATATATATATATATAAAATTAAATTATGAAGAGAAAAAAATATCTTATTAAATATTGAATGAGTCAATTAAAGATAATAAAAAATTATGTAAAAAATATTAAAAATAAGTTTACTAAATTAATTAATAAATAATTAAAAACAAAAATATTATTATACAAATAAAATACATATCATATTCTGATATTTAATTTAAAAAATTAGATACCACTTATATATTTGTGTCCTAATTGAAAAATTAAATATTATTTCTATGTAAATCAATTCTTTGTCAAAATCATAACTTCTCAAATTTATTTACCTTTAATAAACTATTGAGATGACACATTTTTTTATAGTCACGTTCTTATTATTATTATTATTATTATTTTTGACCTTAGAAATGATAACAATAATATTATTAATATTAATATTATTATTATTAAAAAAAAATAATACGGGGAAGGCTTGAGACCGCGGAATCTGGTTTTCGAATCATTTTTTATGATTCCATGATGAAAGTTTTCATGTTCCTCATTGGGGTTTAGGTTTAGAATATTATATGTCAATACATCAAGCTCAACCCCAAGATTCCATCAAATCATTTCCTAACATATAAAACACGTATCCCCTTCTATCTACCTACACTTGTACTCTCACTAAAAACAAATATAATTTATCTGATATGATAAATTTTGAATTCGCCCTAAAAAAAAAATCTTGGGAATCAAAACGAAGTAGGTTTGTCTAAAATATTTTCTAATTACCTATAATTCAAACTAAGACACAATTCACCGCGCTGATATGTTACTTCATTCGTAGTATTTACCAGAGTATGTTTGTCTTCAGTGGTGGACCCACTTTCAATCACATTTATGATTTATCATAATGACTTAAGACACCAACCATTTCCCATTATATCCCAATTTTGTGGCCAAAATTGTTCAAACCATTGTCTTGTTTTTTAATTCTCTGTTTTTCACTCTATCAAAACTATAAAGTAGACACTTTAACCAATAAACAAATTTGAGAAAAACTTAAAAAAGAATAACTTTTTTCTCTTTAATCCCATCCAAAAAGGAAAAAACATACTTTCTTTCTTCTTTACTCTAGAAAACTATTTCCAAAAAGAAAATAGAAAAAGAACAAATTTTTACCCTTTAATCTCATAAAAAAAAAGTTTAAAGTTAAGAATGATTAAGCTTACCATTTCCGCTAGGTACATGATTTGCTTACAGTTAAATCCAAACACAAGGTGGGCCCACTGAGTAGGACAAGGCCCATTGACGCGCCACCATGACCTAATCCAGAGGCCCACGAACAACGCTGAGAACAACGATTTGACAAATACTTTCAATCTTTCACGATCCCACCATCCAACAGAACATCGTGCAAAGATCTGATTAAGGATCAATAATTAATTAAGTTGCGATTAATTAAAATACCAACGACGTTGAAAATATAGTACCTAGCAACAGTTAAACAGGGATTCCAAAAGCTGGGTGTCACGTCGTCCACGCTCCATGTGCAGTTCGTCGATTACGGTTCCCACCAGATTAAATCCAATTCAAACAAATTTTTTATTCACAAATATGGAAGAGTGTGCTCTGCCAGCACAGAAGCACACACAGTCTCCTCCGCCACGCAACGCAAATCCAAAACCAGAAGCTAACAAAACCAAATCTAATTCAAACCAAACCACCACGTGACTTCACTTCCTTAGTTCCACGTTATTCCAAAATCCTTTCTGGTTTCACTTGTACACTAAAAACCCAATCTATACACTCGGCGCAGGGGTACATGGCGGACGCTGGCGGCGACGACAATGGCGTTACGTATCTTCACGGCGACCTCGATTTGAAAATCATCGAGGCGCGGCACTTGCCGAACATGGATATCTTCTCGGAGCGTATCCGCCGTTGCGTAACCGCCTGTGACACTATCAAATTCCACTCCGAGGAGCCGGCCGACGGCGGAAGCCAGCACTCGCGGCAGCACCACCACCGGAGGATCATCACGAGCGACCCGTACGTCACGGTGTCCGTGCCGCAGGCGACGGTGGCGCGCACGCGCGTGCTGAAGAACTCGCCGAACCCGCTGTGGAACGAGCGGTTCCACATCCCGCTCGCGCATCCGGTCGTGGATTTGGAGTTCCGTGTGAAGGACGACGACGTTTTCGGCGCGCAGACGATAGGAACCGTGAAGATTCCGGCGCGGCAGATTGCCGAAGGCCGGTTGATTTCCGGCTGGTTCTCTATCGTTGGACCGTCTGGGAAGCCGCCGAAGCCGGACACGGCGCTGCACGTGGAGATGAAATTCACGACGGTGGAAGAGAATTTGCTTTACAAGCGAGGCATTGCGGCGGATCCGGAGCATCGCGGAGTGAGGAACACGTATTTTCCGGTGAGAAAGGGGAGTTCGGTGAGGTTGTATCAGGATGCGCAATGTCCAGAATCTGGCGGAGGGAAGTTACCGGAGGTGAGGCTTGAAAATGGAGAGGTTTATAGGCACGGGAAGTGTTGGGAGGATATTTGTTATGCCATATCTGAGGCTCATCACATGGTGTATTTGGTGGGTTGGTCGATTTACCATAAGGTGAGGCTTGTTAGAGAGCCTACTAGGCCGTTGCCACGAGGTGGCGATTTGACGCTTGGCGAATTGCTGAAGTATAAGTCTGAAGAAGGGGTGAGAGTGCTGTTGCTGGTTTGGGATGATAAAACTTCGCACGATAAGGTTTTCCTCAAGACGGTTAGTATTCTTCTCTAATTGGCATTTCACAATATTTCGATTTTGTAATCAGTGAGAATGCTTCGTTGGTTGCTGATTGCTCAGATGCTTTTTTGTGCAGACTGGTGTGATGCAGACTCATGATGAGGAAACCAGGAAGTTTTTTAAACATTCTTCAGTAATGTGTGTTCTGTCGCCTCGGTATGCCAGCAGCAAGATGAGCTTCTTGAAGCAACAGGTAAGTGTTAGGACAATTCAGGGTTGGTTCCACATTTCACTCTAGAACAATTTCACACTACCCAGGGATCAATTTCTCATATAAAATCTATTAAGTTCTGAAAATTGTTTCCGAAACAAATATTTTAAAAGCCAAAAACATGAACAGCTGAGATATGTTCTCTCGTTCTCTTCTGTTTTCTTTAAGTGCTCCGAGACCGAGACAAACGGTTATAAAACAGAAATGTGCACTGGGAAAATGTACTCAGGGAACGGACTCTTTCAAATGTACTAATTAAGGGAACAATCAAACGTTAGAGAACAGATAACTCTTTTTGAAAACAGTAAACCGACTAGGCCTCGGTAATGTGGTAGAAGTTTTGAGTTTGGCAACCTGCCAATGATGATTTGATGGTTGCTGTATTACATGATAATAATGTAGTCAATTCTTGTTGTCGTATGGTTTTTGTATACTGCTCTATTTTCGTTTGTATTTTGTTGTATCATAGACTAGATACGCCCCTCCTGTATGTTGTCAGGAGATAGGATTCTTTGTGAGCTAGTTTCCAGTTGAGTCAAATATGAAATGCCCTGTGTTTTGTGGCGTAAGCTCTAAACAGTGGGTATGTATTTTGTCGATGCAAAATTTAGCATGGGAAATGTACTTTCACATGTTAATTTAACTGTCTCAAGTTACAAGATATGTTTCTGTTTATTCAATTTCTCCTCACCTTTCCTCCTGGAACGTTAGTCATAGCTGTTAAGTTTTCTTGTCTTTTGAGATAGTTTCATGGAGTTGTTTTTATATGATATTATGCAGGTTGTTGGAACGGTCTTCACACACCACCAAAAGTGTGTGATTGTGGACACACAGGCTGCAGGGAATAATCGGAAGATAACTGCTTTTATTGGGGGTCTTGATCTATGTGATGGTCGCTATGACACACCTGAGCATCGTCTATTTCGTGATCTTGACACTGTATTTTCTGGTGATTTCCACAATCCTACATTTCCTGTAAGTTTCAGCCCAATTGGGCATATGAATTTGTTAACTGTTTCACTTGTTCTTTCATTTTATTAGGAATAGGACAGACCTGTTTTTCAACAGAACATTTTTTGGTTATATTATTCACTGTGTCTGGATCGAACCCATGGTGGGAATGAAAATTGTGGTGTGGACCCTCTATTAATCCTGATGTTCCACCTAGTACTCAGTAGTTTCCGACTGGAAATTGTATTATAATATCATTGATAGTGCCTTAGCGGAAACCCCTAGTTACAGGGTTGAATTAGATAGATACACCATTAGATTCTGAGTCCCTGTTTAAATACTCTGATGTGGTTTTATTGAAATTTCACCACAGAATTTCTATTTTGTAATATTGCCCGTAAGCACCTATAGTGTGGGATTAGAAGAGCTACACCATTTCAACTGTTCGGGTTTATTACCAGAACTTAAAATCCCTTTCCAAATGCCCACCTACCCCCAGCCACTGATTGCAAATTTGCGCTACCCAGAAAAGAAAAGATTATTTTGCGGCAAAGATAGTATAGTATCTGTGGTGTGTGGGCTGTAGAGGGATGTTGATCCACCAGAACTGAGTCTAGGTTCTTGAATCGGCCTATAGGTTATGCCTTAATGCCATCGCTAGAAGTATTTTCTTGCCTTTCTTGAGTGACAAAGTCTCAGTTGTATTTGCTTCCATATAATGTTCTAGAACAAGCTTAGATATCAAATTTATTGGACTCAATTTGATAATCAAATTCTAAGCAGCCAATTGTAATTGTTAGGTCCAAACATTTAATTCCTTTTGCTATCCTGCCCACTGTGGCCTTGTTTGTAGGACCAAGTTAAAGATTGGTAAAAACTAAAAGTTTTTTATTGTCTTTCATCATAATTATAGAATAGGTTAATTCTTTGTTGTGGATTGCATATCTATGAATTATTGAGCGTGGAAGTCAATTATCTTTTGCTATTTTTACATTGTCGGAAGTATTGTTTTATGTTTTATTACAATGTGGTAACACTTCGCCCTTTCTTTTTCTCTCATGTTTTTCCAACAAAAAAAAGGGAATCATTATCTGATTTATTGTTACTTCTCAGCTCTCACTCCTCTCATATATTATGTGTAGGCTGGAACAAGGGCTCCTAGACAACCATGGCATGATTTGCACTGCAGAATAGATGGACCTGCTGCGTATGATGTTCTTATTAATTTTGAGCAGCGATGGAAAAAGGCAACTAAGTGGAAAGAGTTTGCAATCCTTTTCAAAAAATCTTCTCAATGGCATGATGATGCTTTGATAAGAATAGAACGCATCTCATGGATATTAAGTCCTTCCGTTACCACAAAGGATAATTATACGGTTGTTCCAGAGGATGACCCTTTAGTATGGGTTTCTAGTGAAGAGGATCCTGAAAACTGGCATGTTCAGGTTGGACAATGCAAGCTTAGTTCTGAGTAACGTTACTTGACTGCCATTCTTTCTTGACTTTGGATATAATTCGTGTCATTACATTGTTTTCCAATTCTTACAGATCTTCCGCTCCATTGACTCAGGGTCCCTCAAAGGATTTCCCAAAAATGTTGATGTTGCTCTGTCCCAGGTTTATATACTTTCATGTTCATCCTATTTTCTGAAAACTCTGAATATAAAGTGAAACTCTATACAACATGTTTAGACATGAATATATATTGAGTTTAGAATCTTATATACGGAATTGATTAGACCTGTATCCCTCACTTTCTAATTAATATAATGTGCATGCAGAATCTTATTTGTGCTAAAAATTTGGTCATAGACAAGAGCATTCAAACAGCGTACATTGAAGCAATCAGATCTGCTCAACACTTTATTTATATTGAAAACCAATACTTCATTGGATCATCGTATGCATGGCCTTCTTATAAAGATGCAGGTTAGGCTTAAAAATTCTTGGTTTTTAAAAGCAGGATAATTTTCTGTATTTTATTGGTTTACTCTGCAGAGAAAGGAGATCCTGTAAAATTTGATTCATTGATCTTGAAGGGAAAAGAAAATCAAAGTTGAACACATTGATTCTGAAATCTTTATTTCTTTCAGAAGTTGATTAGATAGAGGAAAGAATTGTTGGTTTGATGTGACTTTGCTCCAAATCTGAATAAATGATGATAATAATGTCACTATATTATTTTAATTTAGTCAGGAAGAACTCTTCCTCCCAAGTCTTTCCAATCTTCTTCTCTTTGTCTTAAAAAAACTTCTTTTATTAAGTTTCTTAATTAATTAATGGTATTATTTTATTTGCTTTAGTAACTATTTGACTTTTTTCTACCCTTGTGCATAAGATATACTTTCAAAATCCTTGGTTTGTTTCTTTTGTATGCAAAAGAAAAAGAAGAAAAGAATTAAAGACCATTAGATGTCTTATTATGTGTCTTCTGATGTCAGGGGCTGATAATCTCATCCCAATGGAGTTGGCACTGAAAATTACTGGTAAAATCAGAGCTAAGGAAAGGTTTGCTGTCTATGTTGTTTTACCAATGTGGCCGGAAGGTGATCCAAAAACTGGGGCCATGCAAGAAATCCTCTTTTGGCAGGTACCAGACTGTGTGTATTGTTTTGAAGTTTATTTTCCAATGATGGAAATTTAGAATTTATGAATATTAAGGATTCTGCTTTTCTAAGTACACTTTATAGTGTACAATGTAATTGTTGCTAAGCAAATCAAGGGAGTGAGTTCTCTCAAATTCTGATTGGAACCAGAATAGGAATGGTAGAACAAAAGTGATACTAATAATGAATTAGAACTCTATCAGAGGTATAAACCTTTGGTACAATGCTGCATGCTGGGAAATATGAAAATAAAACTGGGGTGATGGCTGGGGAATAGTTCCATACAAGATGAACAAAAGAAAATAATCATAACAGAAATTGAGAACCCCTTTACTAAGGAAGAACCAGCTTCTTTACTCAGCTAGCCAATATTGATATACCAATTTCCTCATTTCATTCCTAATTATGGTAATGAAGAGACATTTTATCTTGGCCTATTTTCCATTTCCTCTTTCTTTTCCTACTAAAACCCTCGCTAATCAGCCTACCAAATACTTATCAAAATGAACCATTTATTTTCATCAATGATTACCAAATTCTCACTTTACTCTCTAATGTGGCCTCCCTGTCAAATGATCTTTCTAAAGCTTAGTGCTTCTAATGATCATAAATGTAACAAAAAAATAAATATTTATTTTCAATTCTGTGTTTTTGGTATACAGGGCCAAACGATGCAAGCGATGTATGACACGATTGCTAGAGAATTGAAAGCAATGCAACTTTCTGACGTGAACCCTCAAGATTACCTCAATTTTTATTGCCTTGGTAATCGGGAAGACTTAAATGAAGAGAATTTAAGCACAAATGGTGCACAGGTGATTTTCTAAAATAATATTATATCCATCTTGTTTATATCTTCAGTACACCATAATTATTTTCTCTTAAGCTTTTTTAAAATATAGTTTATTAATGTATTAGACCATACAAGGTTGCTTTATATCCTAGATCATTATCTGCCACTGTCCATGATGAAATTTCTGTATATTGATGACAATGATAGTAATCTCTTGCCAGTAATATCACTTCACTCGCAAAAGATGTATTTTAAGTTATTGCTTCGTAGTATAGTAAAAATCATTGGTTACTTTATTTCATCCATCAGGACTCATAAAGGCAGCATCTTCTAAATCGGTGTTGAATTTTATTTGCCAATTGTAACGTACAACATTTTGGTATAAGGCTTTGGCCATTTTTTGAGTTCAAGTTCTCTTAGACAGTGAACGAAAATGGTTATGAGTATATTTTTCTTGTCAGGTCTCGGGAGCATATAAACATCGCAGATTTATGATTTATGTGCATGCTAAGGGAATGATTGTTGATGATGAGTATGTAATAATTGGATCTGCTAATATAAACCAAAGATCTATGGCTGGTACTAAAGATACTGAGATAGCTATGGGTGCATATCAACCCCATTACACATGGTCAGTTAAGCAAAGACATCCACACGGTCAGGTTTGCATTTCTCCCTAAGCTTTTATTCTTGAAGCAGATTTTCTATTTGTAAATCTTTCTATCCAGCCACAGATGTCATGTGTTATTCTATACAAATTGATTATAAATCAAATATATCAAATTACTGGATAATTTCTAGGCATAGATAGACCTGAAAATCACCCTTATCTTCTAATGAATGTGAACCTCCCAAATTATCGAATCACTAAATGTAGTCATGTCATGGATAAGTAACCAGATGAAAAACATTGCTAGTTGATGTTCTACCTATGTATCTCTACTACCTTGTCTGTTTGGAGAAAATTGATTGATGCCTTGATGGTTTGAACCTCTGAGCTTTTGTGTGCCAATATGCCATGTGATATTATATTTATTACATCAATGGTTTTGTTCTTGCAGATTTATGGTTATAGAATGTCACTTTGGGGAGAGCATCTTGACATGTTAGATGAAACTTTTGAGGAGCCAGGGAGTTTGGAGTGTGTGCGTAAAGTGAATGCAATTGCTGAAAATAATTGGAAATTATTTGCTTCTGAAGATTTCTCACTTCTGCAAGGACATCTTCTTAAGTATCCTATACAGGTAGATTCTGATGGAAAGATTAGATCCCTACCCGACTGTGAGACTTTTCCCGATGCTGGTGGTAAGATATTGGGTGCTCACTCCACAGCAATCCCAGATATTCTAACAACTTAAACTCCAGAATTCATGTTGTGAAGATTATGTAACATGTTGTTGCCTGTCCTTTCCTGAGAAAGATGACAGAAAAAGAAGTTGGGTGAAGTTATGTAGCTTTCTGTACTTAAACTATTGTTCAGTTCATTTGTAAATCTTTCACAAGGTATTGATTCATATTTTGTAAAGGATTACCTGTTTATAGTTAGTTTGTGTCCGTTGACTTGTCATTTGTTTGGTTATAGTTTTATACATGAAACACATATATTATTCGAATTTGAGAAGTGGCTTCCTATCTAACGAGTGTTTTTTTTGTTATCATTTATTGTTTTTTCTAACTTAAAATAAATTGTTTCTCGTAACATCAAAGATGTGAAGGTTGTGATCATATGTCATACTTTCTTTTATCTAAATTTATTCCACATTTATTATGATAATATCCTTTGTTGTTAACACTTTAATGTGGTATGAGAGATTAAATGTTCTTTTAAGGACTATGAGAGAGGAAAAATAAGTCAAAAAGTCTAAGAACAATCATACACAAAAATCTTTTGAAAAAAAACAGGTCTCCAATAAATCTTTACTTTCACTTCCCATTTTTGAATAAGGATTTACGGAGGAGATCAAAGGTTGAGAGAAACAGTGAAAGACGGTAATATTCAAACTCCATTGTACAACTCAGAAGTTATAATAATGAAATAGGAAGAAGAAAATACTTGTCACCATAAATACGTAGTGATATTTTGGAATTTGAAACTGCCGATAAAGCTTACAAAAATTTGCACTTGTCATCATAAATACATGGTGATATTTTGGAAACTTCCACGAAAGTATTAAATACATTGTGATATTTGAAAACTGCCAAGAAAACTTAGAACAATTGAAAGGAGAAATTTCAAGGAAATGATAGGACGAAGAGGATGCAAGTTTTAAATCTGGGAGAGAATTTGAAGCTATTGAAGGTTAGTGAATCTGTTAAATAGTTCACTGTGATCAAAGTCTACGGGATAAAATTTTGGTCTATCTGTCTAAGAGCTTTGAATCAAATATCTCTCCTGTAGAAGATAGAAGTAACCACATATTTGATAATTCCAAACTCTAAAGAGACTCGTGTATTTGATAATTCCACACTCTAAATAGACTCGTGATGGTGCTGGAAATAGTGTTACAAAGATGTATCTAAGAGCAAGATCTAAAAGCAATGGTGAAAGCTGTTTTCAAAGGAAGTTTTATCAAAATTTCTCAAATCAATTATTGCCTGTGTGGACCAACAGGATGGTGAGGATAAACGAATTCCATGTGGTTCATTTATAGTACATTGAAAGGACAAATTCTTCCTCCCGTACCCTCTTCCTGCACCCCCATATAATTTTTTTATTCCATAGCTGTCCTTCATGAAATTAAATAAATACTCCTATCTTAATAAAATCGCTCCCCTTCCCAATCGGATGACCAGGCCATTCGGTTTACAGGTTTTTGAAATTGTGAACCGGATGGGGGTGCATCCGGTTCTCATTTTCTAAAAAAATACAAACCGGACGACCTCATCCGGTTCTCAACCCAGCAAATCGAAAAATCTTCCGTTCGTTATTCAAAATCTTTCAATTAATCCTTCATAGAAGCATTAGGTAACCAATTTGTGATGTTTATTAGCAATTAGTAGGTGATATTGATGATTAGAGTAGTTGATTTCGAATTTGGGGGGCTGTCGATGACGAATTTGAAGATTTTTCGATCTACTGGGTTGAGAACCGGATGAGGTCGTCCGATTTGTATTTTTTTTAAAAAATGAGAACCGGATGCACCTCCATCCGGTTCACAATTTCAAAAAATGATAAGGATATTTATGTAATTTCATGAAAGACAATAATAGAATAAAAAAATTATATAGGGGTGGAGGAAGAGGGTATGGAAGTGGAGGAAGAATTTGTCCATTGAAAGATGATTATGCTGCTCAAAGTGGACTAACTCATCAAAGGTGGTATGGACCCTAGACTAATAGTAACATGTTCTTCCAAAATCTAATAAGATTCATTATTTTCTATCCATTGAAATCTATTTAGATAGATTGCTTGATAAAATCAAAATTTGCGGACATTTATCCTATTTAACATGACATTAATGGAGAAATTCAATTTTGAATAGCAACTTTTTGTCAATCTGTAAAACTATGTTTCTTTTATTATATAATAAATTTATGAAATTGGGAGAAACTTTATATAATTAATTATGAAGTTAGTATTACGGGGAATTTTTAGTGTTAACCATGTCATCATAAAATAGAAATATTATTTTTTATTGCTGTAGTAATTGATTGACTGTAAAAAATAATTTCATATAATAAATGAATATCTAATATGTTTATTGAAAGAGAGTAACCCTCAAACCTCATACTCGTCTAAGTTATTTTGCTATAAAAATTTTCTTTTATAATTTTACTTTTAATTATTTTAAAATATCATTTTTTTTTTATTTTTTTTTACTCTTTTAAACTCAATTAATTTTCCTTTATTAATTTTATCATCTATTAGCGAAAATACATGCACTTTTGTCCATATATATATATATATATTCATATTTTTATTACATTAAATACATACAATTTCATTATTTTTATAGTTTTATTAGTTTTATGAAAAATTAATTAAAAAAAGAAAAAAAACAATTTAATAAACATATAATTTGTAAAAGTAATGTTATTATATAATCATTGTTTTTTTTTTAAATAATTATTTGAAAATAAAAAAAATATTAAATTATTTATTTTATTAAATAAATAAATTATTTTTTATTTATTAAAGAGTAAAACTGTTTAATTAAAAGATGATTTTAGAGGAAGTTATGATATAGATAAAAGCACTGTCCAACATGAGATTATAAAAATTAATAAAAATAATTTATTTCTATAAATATTTTTTACATATTAATTAGTTCGGATTATCATTGAAAAGAATTGTAATAAACCTTTTATTTTCTTAATAATCGGTATTAATATGTGACATCTAAATCAACCCTCTTATCTCGGGAACTAGTGCCATTTTTGGCCTTTTTTTAATCTCTCACCAAAAAAGTAATGGGTCCAGTCCGATTAAAAAGGACCGGCCAAGAGACCCGACCCTTATAACAGCTCGCTATATGAATCGAACGTCAATTCGTTGCTCTGCGATTTGACAAAACAAAACCCTTACTCTTCGTTGTCTCATTCGTGATTCTTCTTCGTCTCCGATCAAGAGGTCTATACTTGAAGATCTTGTTGAAATGGCATGTTCTCCTTATCAATCCCTTCCCATCACTCAATTCTTCTCTATGGCTTCACCAATATATTCTAACATTTTCTAAATTTTTCAATTATTTTGCAGGCCGATTCTCCACCGAGAAGGTAAACTCCGTAATTCTCTTAGATTATGATAATAATGATAATCTTGTAGTTATTGCAATGTGTCGCATTTCACAACGTCTTGGTATGTGTCTGTGTTCGTAACCCTAATGCGCGATGAAATAAAAAAATTGAAAATGATTTGTTAATGAATTTGTTCTTGTCAATGTTTAGCGTTGGAGGTAGGTCCCGAAGCTAGGGTATGGCTATGGCTACAGTATGGCTGAAGCATTTAGTTGTACCGTGTTTTCGGTGTTTAGCGCTTACCCTAGGTTTTTAACGTTGTTCTAGTGGTGACATAGGACGTTGATTTGGGATTTGGGATTTGATGTTTTTCTGCTCATATTTTCTGCCAAATTCTGGAGGGTCCAGAGTTATTTTCTTTATAGGGGTTTTATGAACAAGTTTAACACTGGAGTTCGTCTGTAAAAACGATGATTTTATAATATTTTAATTCTAAACTCATGGTTAAAGGAGGAATGTGGAGGACACTCTGAGAATACTGGTTAATGAAACTGTTTGTCCTTTTGTGTTATGATTGAATATATCAGGAATTCAAGGTCCCCTTCCCCATGGAGGGCTCAGTCAAGATCGAGGTCAAGGTCTAGATCTAGGCCTAGGTCCCGGTCAAGGTCATTTGAAAAACAAAGGCCAAGATCCCGCTCAAGAAGTCGTGGAAGGTTAGTGCCAAACATCTATCTTTCGTGAGTTATGGCTATTGAGTTGGCCTCCCTTCTTGACAATTATTATATCCATTCTAATGTGTTTAATACTTTTTCCTTTTTGTGACTGTGCTGTGGTCTAAACCATCTTGTTCAGATCAAGATCAAGAAGTAATGAAAGGTTAGTCACTTTCCGATTTACTTGTATCTGGTCATAAGTACGATTGTGCTTTTTGATCTGATTTAATGATGTGTCAAAAGCTTATAATGTGTTCAATTATATTCCAGGTCGGAGTCTAAGAATTCAGGGAATACACTTTACGTCACTGGCCTATCTTCAAGGGTCACTGAGCGAGACCTGGAGGAGCATTTCTCTAAGGAAGGAAAGGTGAGTGTTGTTTTGATATACACTTGTCACTTAATTGTCATAATTTTCCTCCCCAGTGAACCCCATATTTTGGAATGGGTGTTAATAGTTGTCTTCTTTGTTAGGTTGCTTCATGTTTTCTTGTGGTGGAGCCTCGTACTCGCATTTCTCGAGGTTTTGCTTTTATTACAATGGATAATGTTGAGGATGCAAACCGCTGCATCAAATATCTCAATCAATCAGTCTTAGAGGGTCGCTATATCACTGTTGAGCGGGTACTGTGTTCTTTCGTTAACTTGTAGTTACTAAAGTATACTTGTGCTTTTCTTTCTTCTTGACTTGAAGGTTTTGTGGTCATATTCAGAATACATTGCTTCAGCTATTTTGGCAGCAATCAAAGATGATCAGTTCATCCATGTCAACTTTAGTGATACAGCTTGATCAATGGCAAGCTTAAACAGCTCTAATCAAATGCCTCTGATCAACTAAACACATAGCAACTATATTGTCCCAACAACTTTACAACATCAGCATTCACTTTCAACTCAACTAATCAACGGACATTATCAACAACTTTCTAATCAGGCTTTTATGGTATCTCACACCTGGCATTAATCATGTGTGTGGATATAAATTTTTTTTCCTTATAAGCTAGCCTGCTTACGTTGTAGAAACTTTCTTTTAAAGGAGAACCATAAATATAGTGTGCAAGTTTTAATACATTTTACTTAGGCAACAAGCACATCACGAAATTCTATCTGTTTTGCTTCCTGTGGTACTTGGATGATTTATTTATGCAGTTCTTTTAGTCAAACTCCAAGGATTGTGAGCCTCTGTATTTTATTTCAGTCACGAAGGAAGCGTGCAAGAACTCCTACACCTGGACACTATCTTGGCCTGAAAAGTACTAGAGACTATGGTAAGTTTGAGATAGTTTCTTTTGAATGGTTAATCCAGTCTTCAATGTTTGCTTGATGTAAACTTCTACTGAACTCCATCTGTTCGTCTGAAGGATATCGCGGTGACCGTGGAAGGTATAGAGGAGGTGGATCTGGTCGTGATGATTATCCATATCGTGGAGAGCGTGGAAGATCTCCAAGGCGCTCACCTTATCGAGGTGGTAGAGATTATTCACCGAGGCATTCACCACCACCTTATGGTGGAAGAACTAGGAGGGATAGGTCCAGGTCACTTCCATACTCTCCATATGGTAGCCCGGACAGGAGGTATGCTCGTGGATCTAGGTGATGATGTCTTTTGAAGCTTGTTCCCTCTTTAAATTTTAAGATGGAAAGGAAAAATACTGTTTTATGAATATCAGTATGTATCCATGTTTTGGAAACAGTTTGCACTTATTAATACTTTCTTTCGTACTTTTATTTGTTTGAAACTTAACTAGTTTGTATAATTCGTAATTTATTGTCCAAATGGATCTACGAGACCCCCATATCACTACTCGGTAAAACTCCATTTTCTATGATATTTTTCTGTTCGTTATTCGTACTACCAAACACTGTCGGAAACATAGCTAAATTTCGAGTGGGGGTTGGGTGGCGTGGCCAGGTGCAAGTTTGTTGTGTATGTTAGCAATTGTAAATGAGTAATTTTGGAAGTTTGGTTTTGTTAAAATTTGTAAGCTTGTGGTATTTTGTTGTTTCTGATTTGTCTTTATACTGATCCCTTTTCAGTATAGTTTTAAGAGTATTTTAATGTAGAGGGGTGTCGAAAAATGATAGCCGTACGTAATAATTGATAATCGATATTTTAAGTATAATACTTAATTTTTTAAGTTACAAAAAAGTATAAAATATTTCGTAACTAATTCATATAACTTATGATCTAAATACAATAATGTCAATAAAGCCTAAATGTTTAATCTTAAATTCCAAATGTTAAGTACGAGTCAAAAGTATCATCGGCAAGATAGTAAGTACTAGTAGGCTGTCAACATTGTTGTGCGTCTTTCTGTCTACAATGATATTAAAATTAGAACATAAAATTAGACTATGATGGGTTGATAAATGTATTTAAAATACATTTGTAAAACATAAAAATTATTTCATGTCAAATGGGTACAAGACGTGAAACTACAATTTATAATTTTTTTTCGTTGAAGACTTTGAAAAATCATGCTTCTTCGTGCATAACTCAACATATTCTTGGTTGTACTAAATCGATAAATACTTAGAAGAAGTTATACAAAACTAAGTTACTGACGGAACTAAAAATATCCAAAAATCCAAAGCAACTTTCACTAATACCTTCACGTTTTCTATATTTATGTGAGAAACCAAATCATGTCTTCTACTGTTTAGAATGGTTATATTTATTAATTTTGAAATGAATAATTAAGTTTTTTTTTTTTCCGTCCTCTCTTTGTTACCCGTTTCTCCCATAAAAATCCTCTGCTCCTTTTTTTTCCTTTCTATTTTTTGCTTTGTTACTCATCATACATTTTCTTAGAAACCACTCATCATACGAAGAAAAGTGAAATAAGCTCATATATGAGACATTGTTAGCACCGTCTCTTTGTTATTGATGGCAGAATCCAGCAACGCTAACCATGGTATGAAGTTCGTGTGGTGAAAACAAACACAAGATAGTGATAACTTCATGTCTAATTATTGTAAGACCAATTTAAATATTTTGATCCTTGATGGTAGAAGTTTAAAGAGAAGAAAAAAAAATTAGGGGAGTGAAAAAAAGAGTGGAGAGAGATAAGGATAAAAAAAAAATACAAGAAAGAGATCAGAAAATTTTGCTTATCAATTTAAAAATTATTAAATAATAAATAAAACTACATTTCAAGGTAAATATAAAGTTCCTAAATGTATTAAAAAAATCCTTAAAAGGTCACTTTTTGGTCTTAAAGTTCTGTAAAGGTAATTAATCATTTAATATCATTTTAATTCGTGAAAATAATTTGAAATATCAGTAAGAGTAAATGATTAAATTTAAGGACTAAGCTAAAATTATTTTTTAAATTCAAAAATAAAAAAATGATAGTAAATAATTAAGTCGAAAAATTAAAATCACACGAAGTGATAAAGTTAAGGGGACAAATAAAATTGTAGATAAAATGCTTATTTACACAGTATGAGACATGATCCAATCGCAGTATTTATGAAAGAAAGAGGGAATGCTAACAATTTTTGTGTATGAGTGTAGGATTCAGAATTCAAAAATATTAGAAACATGAACATGAATTTCTGAGGTAAAGAAGAGACAGGGTTCAGGAACAGCAACAACCTGGTATGGTAATGGAAGCAACCATGTTTCATGTTTCTGCGATTGTGCTCAATCCTCAACCTCACACTTTCCTCTTTCCCTTACCCGTTTCCACCTCACGCAACTTCAAACTCTCACAAACTCTCCACTTCCCAAGAAACTCCATTCTCCGCTCTCTCTCGCCGTCACTGCTCCCAACGCCCCAATACGACGATTCCGAAGAACACGTCATCGGCGACTGCGTCGTATTCGAGGAAGGCGTTTTCGATGACCCCCTTTTAGAGAACTCCGACACTCCAACCGTCGATAAGCCCAAGCCCAAGCCCAGGCCCGGTTGGAGGAAAAAGGTGGAGGAGAATGTGGGCGAGAATTTGGTTCCGGGTAAATGGCGAGAGGTTCAGGCGGAGATAAACATCACGAAGAGGGATAGGCGCAAGATAGCGCGGGAAATGGAGTTCAACAGCAAGGTTGAGAAGAAGAGAAGAGGGATGATTCCCCTTAGGGATATGAACTTGGACGACTACAAGGCTTATAAGGAGGCCAAACTGGCGCAGATGAAGCTTCTAGATTACTCTTCTAATTCTCCGGTGGAAGAAGGGGTTCCTCCACCTGAAGCTGAATTGAATCGCGATGAAGAGGACCCTGAACCTGAATTGAACAGTGGCGAACGTGTGGAGCCCAAGAATCCCAGATGGGCTGTTTATGGAAAGGGTTTGGAGGATGTTACTGAGTTTTTGAATAGTGAAAACTATGACCCTGCTGCTAAAACCCTTCAAGGTACATAAATGAGTTTTTTTTTTTTTTTTTTTCTACACTTGTGCTCTATTGACTACATTTTGGTGGCTTTGTTTTGCTACTTGCGTTACATAGCTTGTTCTACTTTGGGGTATGAACTAATCCAGTGAAAATTAATGATTTGATTTAGATATTTTTTCCGAGTAATCCAGTTAAATGTAGCTGGTTCTTCCAAAGCTTAATTCATTTTATTATATTTTTTCTTCTGATAAGTGTTTATTTGGAAGTTTACTCTGATAGGGTATAACTGGTTAGTCGTTAGTGCACTGTTGCTGCATCTCATGGTTGTTAATAAGTGACAATGTGGGTTGAGAAATTGCATTGTGATCAAATGAATGATTTCATTAGCTGTTTGTTGCATATGGGTATGGAATTTTTCAACTGTTGGGATCGTTGTTCTAATTCTTTCGTGCCTGCATGAATAGGTAAGCGGAAGTTGTTTACCAAGGAGGAGAAGGCTTTATTGAATATGCGGGTGCCAGACTTGGCAACTGCTACTTCAGTAAGTTTTATGTTAGGAAGGAAAAAAATGACTGATATTTTACTGTCGTTATATTTTTGTTGATGTTGGAAAAAAAGTTCTTTTGTTCTTCTTCAGTGGAAGTTGTTGTGATTTTTTGTTCGGCTAATGATGCTACTGAGTACTCCATCCCACTAATGATGTTGTTGTCAGTCCTGTTGGACTGGATACCAGGTTATAGAAACATAGTTGCAATTTTTTTAAGTGTGATAAAGGTTAAAGGAGGAAAAAATGGTTCTGATTCAGTTGTAGCCTTTGGTGAATATTCTCAATGTTTTTAATGGTCAATACTAATATTATTTTCAGGATAAATGGCTTCCCCTGCACACTCTTGCTGCTTGTGGAGAATTTGAACTTTTAAATTCTCTGTTGAAGCACAATGTTGATATCAATGCTGTGGATAAGGTATTGCAGTTCTAACTTTTCATAGGGGACATTGGAATGCACTCAATTTATTTTATTCATTTACTTTGTTTCCAGGATGGTTTGACTGCCCTTCAGAGAGCAGTAATTGGAAAAAAGCAGGCCATAACCAATTATCTCCTCAGAAACTCAGCTAACCCCTTTGTACAGGATAAAGTGAGTAAAAAACAAAATAGTTTCTGTGCTGTTGTAGTTGCATGTGAGCCTTTACTTGCCGATGTTTTGAACTCTTCTGCCCTCATTCAAAAATCATTCATATTGTAGTTCCATCTTAATCTCACAGTATATTGTTCTCGTAAGCCTTAGTTGCCAGTTACTGATATGTGTATGCATCTATTTTGTTGTTTATGTTCTGAAAACAGGAGGGAGCCACATTGATGCACTATGCTGTACTAACAGCTTCTACCCAGTCAATTAAAATACTCTTACTGTATAATGTGGATATAAATCTCCAGGACAATGTATGATTAATTTTTCTCTTGGTTATTTTATCTACCTCTTATTTTTTGTGCTGAGCTGTTTGAGAACATAATTAATTTTCTCCGTATTAGTATGGCTGGACACCATTACATCTTGCTGTGCAAGCTCAGAGAACAGATTTAGTGAGGCTTCTGCTGATTAAAGGTGCTGATAAGACATCAAGAAACAAGGTAATTTTTTACTGATTTCCTGCTTTAATCTATCAATGTTAAAAAACTTTGGTGTCTTGCATAATTTTAGCTGAATGTAAATGCTTCAAATGGGTCATTGGTACGATTATCAGCTTTTGTTGGTATTTGGAAGGTCTGTCTCTGTCATATGTAGTCAGGTTATTTGAATGAAAGGTATTATGATATCCAATCTTGATCAACAATTTTGAATTTGAATTTGAGATATTAACACAAGATTTTCCCTTCAACCAAAGAAACCGCTCAGATATCATTATTTTTTTTAGTTATTGAAGATATTTTTTCAAAAATGATTGAGGAGTTATTTAACTTTCCAATCACATAATTGTTTGGTAAACTTGTATATATATTCAGCTCAAGGTCTGAATCAGAGAGGATTGTTGTTTTAGACAATCACAAGTAACAAAAAGTTGTGCTATCTCTATGACATTGATTAACTGTTCTATGGAAAAATTGGTTTTGGATTGAGCATGATTTATCAAGTAGGTTGTTGTTTATTAAGCAGGATAATCATGATTAATTTTGTTGTTGCTTTGCTACTGTACCCGAAGAATTGTTAATTTATGTTTAATGTCTCCTCGAAGTCGTGTGTTTCATGCAACTTTGTTTCAGCTGTTAAGTACTATGTTATTTTATATTGATTTTAGATTGCAATTTCTCTTGTTGTTTGTGCAGGATGGTTTAACTCCACTTGACCTCTGCCTTTACTCTGGACAAAGTGCCAGAACATATGAGCTGATTAAGTTGTTTAAGCTGCCTCAAAGGCGAGTTAGACATGTATCAAAACGATAGATGGGGCCTCAAACAACGCAACTTTTTGAAAGATTTGTACCAACAAAGAAGATTAGCCCCTGACAAGTTTTGCAAGACAAGTAGCACCCTCCAGCATATGGAAATTTTTGGACAACTACAACATTGTACTATATTGAATAAAATGTATTTAAATGATAGGAAAATAGGAACATTTTCATGAAAAAGAAAAGAAAAATGACATGCCATTTTTTAAAATTTGATTTCATACAATATACCAAGCATATATCTAATATCTCAGCTTTAATTCTGAATAACTTGTTTTTTGCGAAACTTATATTAAAATAATATTCTTATTCATAAACAACTCTTATTGGAAATGTTATAAATTATCTTTTATGGAAAATCTAGGCATGGTTTGGCTAAAAATATGTATTGAACAAATTAAATACTATTCTACCATACCATCATTATAAAACTTGGCTAAACTCACTGCATAATTGATTTCTTGTTTAGGTAATTTTTTTTAAGGAAATATAAAATCCGTTTTTTTACATGTTAAAATTAGTTTATTCATAAATTAATTCATAGAAGTTGTCTATTTCTCTAAATTTATATTTTTAACATGAATAAATTAGTTTCAGTTTATGAAAAAAATAACTTTTTTTTTCCTTATAAATGCTGGTGAAAAAGTTGACTTTTAAAAAAGTTATGTAAGTTTGAATCTTAAAGAGTGGTTAGTTGTTTGATCTATTCTCTATCTGTATGAAAAAAAGTATTAAGAAATGTAAAATTTTGAATGAATATTAGTGTTTTGATGAACTAGTTAGCTTTTGATAGAAGGTGTTCACCAAAAACCTGAACCAGAGTTGTGGTAGTGAACTAATTGGTTAAGCCAATTGAAAAAGACAGAATAAAAATGGTTGCATGTTTTCTTCAGTGTGATTCACAGTTTGAGGTTCAAACTCAAGAAGTATATATATATATATATCCAATGATATTGCTATAGAGAAATGGTATACCAAGTATATTCAATGAAATTTGGTATAGAATACAATGAATTGATTTTCTGTGTTTAAGGATTTTGTTTAGATCCAACGTTGTTTTAGCCTAGCATTTGCAGTAGTAGCAACTGAAAATGGAAGCCACCATGTTCAACTTTTCGACCCTTATGTTCAATCCTCAATCCCTCCGCTTCCAATCTCTACAATCCCTCCAATTCCCTACCAAACGGAACGCCCACTCCCAAAAGCACCGCAACTGCATCGTCTTCGATGATGACATCCTCGAAAACGACACCGTTTTCCCAAACGACAATCGCACCTCTAACAACAACCCCAAACCCAAAGCGGGTTCAGGGAAGAAAGCGGCGCCGATTACGCGCGAGAATTTGGTTCCGGAGAAGTGGAGAAAGGCCCAGGCAGAGACCAAAATCACCATTAACGAGAGGCGCAAGAAGAAGAATAGAAGAGAGACGTTTCCTTTCAGGGGCGCCGAGAAAATTAGGCTCAGCAGAACAGTGGAGAAGAAGGGAAAGGAAAAGGGAAAAGGGTCGAGTCCCTACAGGGATGTGAATTGGAACGAGTACAAGGCTTCTAAGAAGGCCATATTGAAAAGGCTGAATCCTCTGGTTCTCAGAAACCCTTCTAGATTTCCCGTCAACGAGAAGGTTCCAGAACCTGACTTCAATGGTGAGCGTGTAGAGCCTAAGAATCCGAGAGGGGTTGTTCAGGGGAAGGGCTTGGAGGATGTGTTAGAGTTTTTCAATAGCGGGAGCTACAACCCTCGTGCTAACACCACCCATGAAGGTGAACATTGTATATGTTAAGATCAAAATCAGTTTTCTAGAGAGGCTAAAATCACTTACTATTGCATGTGTATCGCTTTTTTGAGTGTTGAGATTGTGGTATTGATAATTTAGTGTCTGAATGAATAGGTTGTCGGAATTTGTTTGTTATTACTAAGGAGGAGATGTTCTTGTTGAACAAGCGAACGCCGGACTTGGCTACTGCTACTTCGGTGAGTTTTCTCTGTCTGATGAACAAATTGCTATGACTTGTGTTTTGTCCTCATTATGCTTGTATTATTGTCAAGACTAAATTCTATAGTTCTCCTTCATTGTGATGGCGTACTAGGCTTAGTGATCATTTGTTGCATGAATGGATGTTGTTCAACAATCTCAGTTGTTGTTGATGTTTGTTGCCATTTATCTGTCTTCTTTGGACTGATTAGTTGGCGCTACAATAATGTTGTTGGATGTTGTATTTTCTCTTTGTCAGAGCCATGATAAAGGTGTCGAGATGGAAAGGGTTCTGATTCTTCCTAGGAGAGAGTTTGGTGAATAATGTTTTCTTTTTTGGCTAATGACATTATTTCCAGGGTAAATGGCTTCCTCTGCACACATTTGCTGCTTGTGGAGAATCTTACGCTTTAGATTCTTTGTTGAAGCATAATGTTGATATCAATGCAGTCGATAAGGTATATAAATTCCAACTTTTCACATGGGAGAATAAAAATTATGAAGTTGTTGGTTTATATTATAGTGATTTACTTCGTGTCCAGGATGGTTTGACTGTTCTTCACAAGGCCATTGGTAAAAAGCAGGCCATAACCAATTATCTTCTGAGAAACTCAGCTAATCATTTTGTACAGGATAAAGTGAGTAAAAAATTACTTAATTGTTTTAGTTGCAAATGTGAGCCTTTGCTTCCTAATTTTCTTGTCTAAGTTTTTATTGTGTTTTTCCTTGCACCGTTGAGAAATTGTCACTCTTATTGTCTCATCTTAATCTAACAGCATAGTAATTAGTTGCTTGTTGGTTATAAGTTTATGCATCTACCCTGTTGTTTATGTATGGAAACAGGACGGGGCCACCTTGATGCACTATGCTGTGCAAACAGGTTCTACCGAGACGATTGAATTACTCTTATTCTATAATGTGGATATAAATCTTCAGGACAAGGTATGGTCACTTGTTCTAGTGATTAGCAATTGTAATCTTTTTCAGTTCCTTTTGAGAACTTAATTTGTTTACTCTGTTTCAGGATGGCTGGACACCATTACACCTTGCAGTTCAAACTCAGAAACCCAATTTAGTGAGGCTTCTGCTGCTTAGAGGTGCTGATAAGACATTAAGAAACAAGGTATTGTTCCCGATTCACAATTTAGAAATTGAGATAATTTTAGATTTTCCTGTAAACCAGGGAAGCATTTCCAAAATCATTATAGATTTATTAGTTGTTGAAGAAAAAATTTCATAATCTACTCAGGAATTGTTAAACTTTGCCAATCTAATGTTTGTTGCTAAACTTTACATAGTTGTTTCAAAGCCTGGGTCAAGGACACAAAGTTTTGTCAAATCTGTATGACATGATGGAATATAGTTTTATTGAAAATTTGGTTTTTGTTTGAGCATGATCCGTTAAATAGCTGACCTCAGATAAGATATGAATGGTTTTGTTGCTGGTGTAATTGAGGAATTTCTTATTTTTGCTGAGCTTGGTTGAGGAAAGATAGAAGTGTGGAAAAGAAAATAATTGAAAGGAAATAGAGTGGCAAACTTGGTCAATTCCTTACAGAATACACCATTTGAATTAATGACAAATCATTTTATAGTGCACAACAAAATATAAAAATAACATTACTAATTATTCAAAATATACATTAGTAGTGTAATAAGTTTAATATGAAGTCACAGTCTTCCAAAATATCCTACTACAAGCCTAACCAGAGTTTTCCAAAATATACATTACTCTTCACATCTAATCAAAGTCTTTCAAAATATACATTACACTTCACATCTATCAAAAGTCTTTCAAAATATACATTACATTTTAAATATACATCCAAAACAACCTTTGTATTTAAGATTGGTTGTTGCATAAAAACTTGTAACATACATTAGTTGTTCATCTTGCAAATTCATTTTAACCAACATGTCCCACACATCTAACTCTGATACTGTATTGTGGAACTTCTCCTCAAGATTGTAACTTGTTCATGCATCAATTCATTGCGTTTTTCAGTAGCCACAACTTGATGCAGTGCAACTTGTGACATATTTTCAGTCAACATATTCCCACTAACAATTGCCTCAACCACTCTATCTAACCGAGTTGTTAGTTTATCAAATTGTGTACCAATTACAACAACCATTGGTGTTTTGCGCGGGAAGTGGAAATTCCACCTAAGGTATTGGATTGAGTCGTATATGTATTGACCAAAAACTATTACTTTATTTTCTTTCAAACTAAACACATAGACCTTGACAAATCCCCTTCATTTCCTCTCTTTTCTACTTCAGCCAACAACACTTTTATCCACTCTATTTCCTTTCAATTCTTTTATTTTCCTTTCCGCACTTTTCTCTTCCCTCAACCAAATGCAGCATTATAATGTCTTCCATGTATGGAATTTCATGTAACTTGTTGTCAGTTTTACATACTTGTTTCTTCAAATATATCAGCTGTTACACATTAAACGAGAGAAAGAGAAACTTGGGAATTGTGATTGAGTGTTCAATTTCTTTGTTTACCTGGTTAATGCTGGTCATTTCTTTAATATTGATTCTCAAATTCCAATTTGTCTGCTGTTTATTTCAGGATGGTTTAACTCCACTTGACCTTTGTCTTTACTCGGGTCAAAGTTTCCAAACATATGTGCTAATTAAGTTGTTAAAGCAACCTCAAGGGTATCTTTGACATGTATGACAAATGGCGTGTCTCCACCCATTTTTGTCCTTGGTTAAACCTATTTGTCTTTTCACGCTGATCAAGAAGGATTTTAGTCCTGGTGTCTCCATTATTACTTTCTATCATTGATTCTTGCGATGTTGGAACTGAATGGGTAAATCAGTTGCGAGAGATTAAGACTTCCAGTGGAAGCGATGTGACTTAACGAGGCAGTCACATTGGGCCAGAGGTAAGGAGATTTCTTGTCCTGTGTTTAAAATTTCAACTGATGCCAAAAGCAGTAAGTATTTCGTTTTCATTCCCAGTGTGCTGTTATGGATTTTTTTATTTTTTTTTATGTTTTTGGTTGGTGCACTGAATCGTTTTTGTGATACACTGGGTGGATTTTATTGTAGGTAAATTGTTGTTGAATTCCATGCGAGGGAGTTCGGCAGCTACTTTTGGATAACCTAACTGCAGTGTAAATCGATCAAATATGAATTTGATTGGTACTTGGTATTGTATTTTGCCCTGTGTACTTTGTGTCACTCTCTATTATAAGAAGATGAAAGTAGAAGAAAGAAAATATATTACGCATACTGTGTATTGAGGTTGATAGTGTTCAGAAACAGATGCCTCATACACGCCATTACCCTGAGCCCTCGTTTTGTTCGCTTTGATGGGGATGGTATTTGAAGTTAATGATTATCTTATCTGTGCCGAAGTAATGTGTTGTTACCCGGTTTGTGATTATTCAATAGCAAAAAAAGGTATGGATAATCAATTCTGAGGAGTAGGTCATGGATGGAAGTTGTATCATCATATTCTGATTTATTATGGACCATCACTAAATTTATGACAGGAATATTTATATTGATTATTTGATTAAACTAATATTTATTTTATTAGTCCCACTACTGGCTTTCATTGTTTTATGTCTAAGGTGTTTAATGGGTTCGTTAGTTTTTGGGAAGCTTATGGTCATGTTCTCTGCCTCTGCAATCATCCTACAATGGTTTGTGTAGGATTTGTAGATTGTGCATTATGAGTTAGACTTTATCCACATTAAAAGTATTTTTCTTTAAAGTAGCTTTCAAAAGTTCTGATTAGTTGACTTTATTAACATAATTTGCTTTTATTCACTTGATTACGTGAGCACAGTTCATGTTGTTTCTGGTTAGACTAAGAGGAATTACTCTTATTCCATCAATTTATTATGAATGTTGTTTTTTTTTTTCTTTTTTATCACAAGTCATTTTAAGAATATTGGGTGGGAATTATGGGTGTTCATGGATAAGAATATTTTCTTTGAAAGAAAAAAAGAAGAATGGCATGCCATATTTTTTTTTTTTTTTGTGAAATGTTATTTAAAATCTGAATTCCAACCTCTGATGATACCTCTAGCATGGCAGGAGAGATAGCATATATTCTTGAAACTCTAGACTACGTTTTTTTCCCCTTTGTATCAATATTTTGCCACAAAGCTTGCCTGGATTGGCTTAGAGAATGACTTGGCAAATTAAATATATACCAAATTAAGCATCGCAGCATATTCTTGACATAAAAGATAATTCGGGCCTAAATTAAAATGTTATTTAACATAAATAATATGATTTTTTTTTCTGGGAATAAGTAGTAGTATAATAATGTATATTATGCATTCAGATAAATACAAGTGGTAGTGCTATATTTATATATAATGTTGCTAGCACAGAATATTTTAATATTAACATTTGTTATTCAGGATATGATAAGTACAAAAAAATATTTATTTTCACGAATTCTTATTTAATTTAATTGAAAAAATTAAAGATATTTCTTTCTCCAAACTGTTTGCTAAATTGTGGAATGAAGCAGAGAGAAAATATCAGCATCACAGCTGGGTCAAAATATCTTTGTTGCCGAAAGGACACTTGTTAGAATGAGATCAAATTTGATAACAGCTAAATTCTAAAACAGATGACAAAGAAAAAAAAAAGATAGAAACATAGACATTGATGTTACAAAGAGAGAGAGAATATCCATAACATATTACTTAAGAAGAACCAATACCCAAGTCTCACCTCTAATCTCTATCCAACATCAAGGATTATTTAATCAAAACTATGATTACAATAACTGTTGCACTTAAACTAATTACTTTAAATACCATATCATTGGTATTTAATTAATTAGCAGTTTAAACCCATTTTTTCTTTTTTAGTTGGTGGATGAGTGTTATAAAAGCAAAGCATGTTGGCAATGTCAGGAGAAGAATCTCATCCACAACAAAGGGCATAAAGCACACGCAATTAAACCGTGTTTAATTTAATTAAGTGTAATTAAATAAAGGTAAACATATAATTAAGTTTTTAATTAATAACATCAACTCCACTCTCTCCATAAACCTGTCCCCTCTCCTAATCGCATTTCACCTCAACCACCCTTCCTCTCTCTCTTTTCTCTTCCCAGCATCTACGTCGTCGTTTCGATACAAAATGCTGGGTTCCAGATTCTGCGTCCGCACCGTAACCAGCGTGGGCTCCGCCGCCGCAGATCACCCGAATGCCGCCGCAGCCACCGCCCGCTCCGCTCCGAACTCTGTCGCCATGGATTTCTCGCCGCTCCACCTCCAGCCGCTCCGGTCTCGCCGCTTACGCGGCCGCAGATCCATCCTCATTTCCTGCAATTCCTCTCACCGCAGATCCAGCTCCGACGATTCTCTCAGCAACGATTATCTCGAAGCCTCTCTCCTTCTCTCAGGTTACTCACTCTCATGCGTCGATCGCGATTGTACAAATAAACACAATGCTTTCTCGTGTTTTTCGCTTTTTCTGCTTTCTCAAAAATGAAAAAGTTGATTACGAATTGTGATGATGGATTAATTGTATTACAGTAGTGTGTTGTAGTAACTCTGGTTGTTTTCATCGTTTAGGTCTATCCATGTGTATGAATGCCTGAAATTTTAATTACTTAAACTAGCGCAGAAACGTTCTCGCACTATCATATGTGGAAGAAAAGATTCCAACCGGAGTTTCAATGGAAATCGTCCGCACCGTCAATTCCCTTGTCCAGAACGGATAGTAGTTTACTGAGGCATGGCTTTCTACAGCGTTTCCAGAACCCTACGATTTTTCTCAGGATTTCTTGTGATGGAGACTATATACTGCCCATTGTTGTAGGTAGGTGTCACATATGTAGACACGCTTTTTAGTTTGTTTAACTTTTTCTGAATTTTTTGGGAAATTCAAGTTTTATTGACTTTGTATCTTTGGTGGTGCAGGACAGATTGCTATCGAGAGACTTATGGATGCGGAATTTCAACGAGATAGCGAGGTAATTTTTCAAACTGGTCGCAGTGGTTGTTGAAATTGTGTTTTTTTTTTTTTTCTTGTTATTATGATTGATGCATAGCATATGGTGACGTTACAGGATTGTCCTGATCAGTTCCAGTTTGTGAAAAACCTAGTTGGAAGACTAGACCATGAAGTATGAAGCTGAGCATTTCCCACTTTACATTGATGCCTGTGGATATGTTATCAATTCCTGCTTTTTTCTTTTCTTTTGAATTTTGTTTGTCCTGATGCTTGCATTCTAGGTGTAGTGAAATTACAGCAACGAATGGTATTCCACATCATTCTTTTAGCTTCCTGTTTTTACCTTGCAGTCGTTGGATTCCGCCTGTATGTAGGAGGAGGATCATTGTGTCATTTGCCTTGGATCTTTCGTTCTTATGCATTCATCTTGCTAATTATATGTATCTCTATGTGCCTAAAATATGGCCTTGATCTTGAACTCGTTTTTCAAATTAAACATCCATTTCAATTCAATTTTCAATTACACATTTGGTATCAAATAAATAATTCAATTCAATTTACATTTTCAGGTGATAATGGTGAGAATTACAGAGAGAGTGGTCAGCACTTACTATGCTAGATTGTACCTTAGCCAGGTTTTGAAAACTTTTCAATTCATGAATGATTAAAACACCTCTATCTTCTCTTTCATTATAAAACCTGATAATCCCTTCAGCCAGGGAAAAGTGATCTAGTCAGTGTGGATGCTCGTCCCTCAGATGCTCTTAACGTTGCAAATAGATGCAAGGTATGAATTCTATGTTTACCTTGCCAATATTTGTTATAAAAACTTATATTTTGAGCAAGAATCAACAAAAACTATAGCTCATCTATTCTTATGCAAAACTCTTAGTAAAATGCATTCGGTGCATGGATGTTAGAAAATTCACTTGTATGATTTTAAAGTTGATTTTTGCAGGCTCCAATATATGTAAGTAAACAAATTGTTTTCACAGATGCTATCCGAATTGGTTATGGAATGGGTAGAGTGCGTAATCAAAAGGCTATTTATGATGTATTGCTTGACAGGTATTACATAGTTACTTTGTTTGTGCCAATTTTGCTGCTGTAGATTCTGTGCAGGAGTTGCTGCAAGACCAAACTCTACACTTTTGTTTATGATGAGTCTAAACTTTATATGCTTTCTACAGCCCTGTAGATGGTCCAGATTTGGTAGCTCAAGAACTAAGTATGATGCATAATATGCGTATGGCTATCAAACAGGAAAGATTTAAAGATGCAGGTGAAATATCTTTTGCATATGATTGTATTTAGTATGTGTTTTGTGTTATGGAATGCCTAAAGCACTATAGTGGCGCTTTTGCAGCTATATGGAGAGACAAACTTGCAAATCTTCGTAAATCAGCCCATGAACACTAATTAACTTGTTAGGTAACTATATCCGGAATTGATTTCGTATATTTAAACATTTGGAATTTGATGTTTTAAAAAATAGAATAGAATCAGTTTGACTGTGTAATTGTATATTGAAAATTTTCATTTGATGACAGGGTGAGTTCTGAAGGAGAATGTGGGGAATTTATGAGTATGTTATTCCTGTTAATTTTTGGACAGGGATTGGGGTATTAGTTACATAAATGAAGGAAACTAGCAAAATCAAGTGTTGTACAGCTGTGTATTATAGTTTTCGACTCTACTTTATGTACATCAAATTATTGAAATGCCAAGACCTTATAGAAGTTTCTCGAGCTTCTGCCAATACTCAAAAATGACAAAGATGTTCTTGTATGTATTCACTGTTCAATCCTGGACATGGGTCATGCCTATCAATGGGAATTGGCTTCTATTTGCCATAAATTCACAAATAATTTTCGTACTTTCCACAAAACACAACCTATTGTAAACGGGAACTAATTGAGGTACTGTATAAATCACAAATATGTTTAACAGTTCAAAATTAATTCTATCCTCTTTAAATCAAGGAATTTTCTATCATGTACGAACTTGAATATAAACAGTGCAAGTTTGTCCATGATCAACACTTAAATAAAATGGATACTTTGAAGAATGGGGGATCTATTTAACTTGCTTTTGCTCTCCAATGAATGAGTATAGCATTTTCTAAGTTGTTGACGGTAACGGCTTCAAATTGTTGCTGTACAGTATTGATATTTGATTTACAGTATTGATATTTGATTTATGGTAGTGTCTTTACTATTGTAATTTTCTGACAAACTTTAAGTGTCTTTTAACTTTTTATGATAATAGTAGAATTTATGTTATAATTAAAGAAATAATGTCCGATGTATATAATATAGTCTTTATTCAACTGTCAATATTTGCCCATAAGACTTTTTGGTTGGGCTGATTCTTGAGTTGGCCTACTTGGATCAACCCCAGGAATGTATAGAGTGATAATTTTTTCTTCTAAAGAAATCTTTTGATTTTTTTTTAAATTTAAAATTACTAATTTTATCCTTTAACATTCATATAAAATAGATAAGCAATATCTATTCAAAGTATTTCAAAATAAATGAATAGAACATGTTGATAGATAATATATATATATATATATATATATATATATATATATATATATATATATATATATATATATATATATTATATAAACACTTGTGAGAGACTTTAGAAATGATTTTTTCATTAATGGTTTCTTAACCTTTTATTTTTATTTTCAAATGAATTATAGCTACTCATTAAAGATTTAAGAAATATTCACATATTATTAATCCAATTCATTTGATTATCTTATTAATAAGATTGAAAAAAATATTATTTATCATTTATTATATATACACTATACTGAAATCTATATAATAACATCTTTATGTTGTCTTAATTCAATTACTTTTGTTATTCTTTAATCTCTTACTAAGTTTTATGTAGATGGATTTTTATTCTATACTTGAAAATCATTTTTTAGAGCTTATAATTTCACAGTCCGTAACTCAAGATTTTATCATTTCAATATTTCATTTAGATTTGTTTTTTTTTTCATTTCAATATTTGGCAACCATCGTGAAGTCATAATAAAACATTTTTTACTCATACAAATAAAAGACTTTGTTTTCTTTTAAATATTTTTTGTTATAATTTTTCATATGAGCATGTCCTTTACACTTACCGGCATACAATTACAATCATCTAGTTAAACGTCTAATATAATTTTTTATATGAGTTTGCTTTATACCTATGTGTACGCAACCGCATTTCTATAACTTTTAGTATAATTTTCTAGATGAGTGCATGTCACCAATTTATACGACATTATTATTGTAGTAAAATTTCTAATGCAATTTTTTTTAGTATCTCCTAAACCATGTAAAAGTAGTCACAACCATGTTATTGAATTTTTAGTATATTTTTCTACTTGAACGCACTTCCCATACCATGTGGATGCAAACATAATCTTATTATAGTCAAATCTTAATACAATTTTTTTTATATGAACATATTATTCACATTTGTGTAGATGTAACCACTATAAATTGATCAAACCTCTAGTTCAATATTCTGTATGAACTATCTCTCACACTTATATGAATATTGTTACAGATTTATGATCAAAGTTCTACATCTCTTCACACTCATGTAAATGAAATTAAAACACTGAGTTAATTTTCTTATGCAATTTTATGAGTGTTTTTCTCACACTCATGAATAATTGTATATGTATCACATTTTTAGTATAATTGTATGAATCAACATGTCTCACACACCTTTGTAGATAAGGTGACACTAGTATAGTCAAATATTTGATAGTCGAACCTCTACGTTATTTTCATATGAACATGTATCGTTGTCATTAAACCTCCAATACAATAATTTGTATCAGCATGTCTCATGTCTCGTAACCTTATATGATGCAGTCACAATTCTATGCTCCAACCTCTTGTTTAATTTTTTGTAAGAGTTAATCTCTCATATTTATGTGAACACACTCATATCTCTATATGGTAGAACTTCTAATTTGTTATATATCTCTATATGGTAAAACCTCTAATTTGTTATATGAGTATCTCTCCCACATTTCTTTAAGCACAATCATACTTTTATAATTAAATCTCAAATATATTTTCTCTACAAAGAGCTCTCTTATACTCATATAACTGCAATGTGTTTTAAACGGTGTTAATTCTCATATGTTTCTCATAAACTAATGTATTTTTATCTCATTTATATTATATATTGTTCTCATTAAAATTTAAAATGTTAGAAAAAAGTCATCCTAGAATTTGGTTATAATATTAATATAAAAAAATAAGTTAATATTACATTAATTAGATAAAATTAATTATGAAATACATAACAATATACAGTACTGCATTTTAATAAAAGAAAAAAAAAGTTTACTAGCAGTATATCACCAATAAAAGTTTTTGCAGACCTTAAATACTACTACCATAGAGAGATACACAGTAATGTGAAAACATGGTGGTCTCATAAATCTGATGGCAATTTCCATGCAAGAAAAACAAAGGTGAGGGACATAGGAGTATTAATTGCTGTCATAAATACATTGAACCTACCAACAAAGGGCTTTTAATAGATGTTGCAAAAGAGACATAAGAGAGAGCCAAATGGTTGTAACAGTTAGGAGTCACTATGAAAAGTGGTACTACTGTTACTACTACCTTTACAAGGATTTAGATTCCCTCATTTAATGTTTCTGCTCTTTTCCCTTTCTGCAAAACAACCACCATTGCCACCAAGTCTCTTCTCTTGCTTTATTTATATCTGATCACAACAACCAAAGAGATGAAAACATACCCCCTTCTTTTTAGTTCACAACTCAAAAGAACCAAGGGAATGAAAAACATGAACTAGCAGGTTATGAGATATAATGTGAAAAATTAATATATTTTTTCATGGTATTGACAGTTTAACATTTTTTTTAACACAGATAATAATGAATATTTTTTAAAATAATTTTGTTAGTATAATATTATCATTCTCCCAATAAACATAGCATTTTTATCAAGATAAAAATAATAATTAATTTGAAAATAAATTAAAGATAAAACGCCTCATGTTTCAATAAGGAATCATTTTGAATTGGTAATATCAATCAATTTTGAATTTTTAAAAAGTTAAAAACATTGGTTTTATATGAAGTCATATTGTGAAAAAATTATCTAACTAACAATAATCACACAATTATAAGCCAAATTAGTATTTTTTATATAATAATTGGAAGAAGTGAAGAAAAATAAAGTTATATATTAAGTACATGTTAATAATTAATTAAAATTTACTAATATAAAATTACACCTGACTTATTAAGCATTCCTTTTAGTTTATTATGTAATTATTTTACATAATAGATAAATGAGTTATCTTTTAATAATAAATAAATATAACAATTCTTAAAGTTACTTCTAATTATTATATACAACTACATGATGAACCTGCCATAATTTTTTATAATGTCTGAGTAAGAATCAAAATGTAATGTATGACAATATTAGTAAATTAAATATATGATATATAATATTAAGATCATATGAAATAAATAATTTTCTTTTGTCATCAGAATACTATAAATATTTATTGGATGTTGTTAGCTGATTATTATTCAACTCATACTCAATATAATCTAATTAGATTGGTCAGGTTTTATTTACGATTAGATGAAACAAACCTAGCACAATTTAAATTGTTTCTTCATTTACCTTCATAAAATATTATATTTTTAAAACCTTTTGTAAAAAAGACTTAAGTATTTTTGAAAAAAATTATGTAAAAGTGGGTGAGGGTGAAATTTACCTTTTTGATTGAAATTCATGGGCAATCTGAAAAAATTAGCGTCCAGATTAGTTGATTTTGAAATACAAAATTAATTTCTATATTAACCTATTCCGAAATATAAAATTAGTTTTCAGATTAGTTTATTTTAAAATATAAATTTATCTTTTAAATTAGTCTATTCTTAAATATAAAATTAACTTTTAGATTAAAATTTGAAAAATATAATCTAAAATATATTTTTTATTTAGATTGAACTAATTTAGAAGTCACCAACATATTTTAAGATATGTTAATCCGGATTATAACTTTTAATTAAAAATGTTTTTGGATTTTGTAATCCGGTACTTTCTCAAATCCAAAAATTTAAAATATAAATCTAATTCAAGCTACCTTCCTTACCGAAAAGCATCATTTCTTCTAAAAACACTTTAGTAATAATAATTTTTTATTTTAATAATGTTCGTATATGTCGAACACCTATTTTATCTCTTATTTTAATATAGAAATTTATCAATGTGATAATGTCGACGTCTTGACCAAATAAGCATAGAGAACTAAAAAAATATAAAATTATGACAAATTTTTAATGTCATTTTCTATTCACATATGTAATATTAATTACTATGTATAGTGTTGAATAACAATGTATGATAAAGAAAAATGGTGATTTCTTTCTTACATTGGAGTCTTTCTCTTTTGCTTTTCTACATCAACTTTAACACAAATACTGTTTATTTTTTAGTTATGCTAAAACACAATAAGTATTTAACTTAATTTATCAAATATAAGCTAAAACATGTATACAATAATTTCCTAAATTTATATACTTAAATTTATGCTAATATTGATATAATTTAATTAATAATTTGTGACAAATTTAAGTTAATATTGATTATATATGGTCATAATATGTAAATATATGTTTAATTATTGTAATATGCTAAAATAAATAGATCAAATATTGATATAATTTAATATAATGTATTTTTTCTATTTAAATATGGAAGTAATGTTAATACTCTAAATCCTTATAATACGTTTGGACGAGGTAATTTGAGAGAGTAATTTATTTATTTGGTGAAATTAAATTTTTTTTGAAATAAAATGAGTTGTTTGGAGGAGAAAATTAAAGAAAAAATAAATGAAATTTTTGAATATTTGAAAGATATTTCAAATAACTAAAATAAAAAATGAAATTTGAAATTTCACAAATGATCACTTTGGCTTTATATATATATATATATATAATTATTAAATAATAGCTTTTATATTAAAATAAATATAAAAAAATAAAATATGATATATTTTAATTAATAGGCAAACAAAATCATTTGGGAAATTAAGAGAATTCAACTTCAAGCCATTTCAATTTGGATGGTTGAAATCTTTCATCCAAACACAATGTTATCACTAGTTTTTGTATTTTTTTAAAATAATAAATATTTCAATTTAGTCATGAATACTCATATCTATTAGCTACAAATAATGATACGTAAAATTTAATTTAGAAAAATATTAGGCAGGTATACATATATTTTTTAATATTCAATGTTTGTGATTTACACTAATTTCTTAAATTATTTTCTAAATATAAACTAAGATATAATAATTATTTCTAAAAATAATTATATATACATATATACATATATATACATATATACATATATATACATATATATATATATATATATATATATATATATTTATTTATTTATTTATTTATATATACATATATATATATATATATATATATATATATATTCAATACATTAAGTAATTATAAAATTATTTGTTTGATTTGTGTGTCAACCTAGCGAGTTTTCCTTCTTATCTTATTTTTGTTACTTAGAAAATGAAAAATACATGTATAAATTTAATATATATTTTTATTTAATATAGTAAGTAATTTATTTATTTAGTTTTGATATATGTTATATATATATAAATAAAAGTAACCTTAATTTATTGGAGAAGTTTTTATCCTATATTTTATTTTTTTTATAATATTAGGAGTATGGAAATAAAAAGATAATTTTAAAGAATTCAAAATTTCATTTAAATTGTTAAAATTAACTCTTTCATAATTTCAGTCTCTTAACATGTGTAAGCATTAACATTTAAATCCTTTAGCATTAAAATAGAAAATTAAAATAAATTTCATAGATTTTTAATTAAGTTTTATACTGTTATAGTTATATAATATAAAACTTTTAATTTTTCATTAAAATAAAAATAATAATGAAATATTTTAACTTTTATTAGATAACATAATTATACAATGTTCATTTTTGTACGAGGCGCAGAAACTAAAAGTTTATGAATGAATATACAAATAAAATAAATAAAAGAGGCAAAACAATTTAAAAAAAAAATTAAACTGATTAAAAATGGCTGATACTTTGGACTGAAGGTTGATTTAAAAGAAAGAAAAAAGAAAAACCTATACCAATAAGAATTAGAGGTGTATAATAAAAATAAAAATGAAAATATTGTTTAAAAGACAATAAAGGTAAAAATGGGGGGCAATCCTAAGAAGAGACTTGAGACATTAGAGTAAAAGTAGATAGTTGACTCTTACCAAATAAAGTTGAATACAGGGTTTTGTGAAACATTAAAAAGGGTTATTAAATGAAAAAAACAAAAGATGAAGAAACTTAAATGTCCTGTCTGCTTGTAAGAGCTTTGGGAGTAGGAACCTTTAAATGCATTTTCAGAGCTCTTAATTACAGTCCTCACATTTTCTGTATAAAAGCCCTCTTCTATCAAACACCTTCTTCATCAAATCATTTTAGCATTTCTGTATAAAATATTGTGCTATTTTAGCATCAAACCTAAATCATTCTTCTCCTATGTTTGTGATGTATCAGCTATTGTGGTGTTGGCTCGGTTCGATCATATCTCAAAACACTTTCCTTCTTCACTTTTGTTTTTGGGTTTTGATTGAGCCGCGTCAATATCTCAATGCCGTTTCATTTTCTCTTTATTTTACACAACATCAAATACAGGTAATTCACGTTTCCTTAATTATTTTATAATCTTTTTTATTACAAAGTTGTAATATATTCTTCCTTCGCTGACTTTTTTACTTCTTACATGCAAGTCCATTACATATCAATGCTAGCTTAATAAAATAAGAATTTTTAATTTTTTTTTGGAACACTATATGTTTAACTATGCTATTGGAGTTTCTTTTGTTAATTCCGCAATTATTTGTTCAGAATACATTTGTATTATTTTGTACGGGTCAAATTGAATTTTGTTCTGTTTGTCTGATTCTCTTTTATACTGAATTCTTTTTCTCCTTATATCTTTTGAATTATAAAAGTAATCAGTTTCAAAATTATGTTTTCCTTTTTATTTATTCATATTTTTGTTTAGTTTTCTGTTACGATAGCATATATATAGTTATTTGATTCATCCATTATACTGAAGAAAGACAACTAGAATCACGCTGTTTTAACATCTTTTTATGTATAAGGTGTACATTTCAATATATAATATATCCTTTTAGATCTATTTTATACATGTTCCAAACTAATAACCGAACAAAGAAAATATTAATTTTACGCTATTAATCTTATTTTCGTCAATTTATTTGTATTTTTTGGTATTAATTATTTACTTTATTGTTGAAATTTATAAATAAAAAATTAATATTATATTAAAAGTTAAAATATAACTTATTTTTAATGTCAATATTCAGATTTCTTTTTTCTTACGAATGTGTAGTTACGTGATTCACCCATTATAATGAAGAATGAAGAAGACAACAATAATCACACTGTTCTAACATTTTTTTTATCTCTATTGTATAGATTTCAATATATAATATGTCATTTTAGATTTATTTTATACATGTTCCAAATTATTAACCGAGAAAAAAAAATATTAATTGTACGAAATTAATTTTATTTTTGTCAATTTATTTTTAATTTTCATTATTAATGATTTGTTTTATCATTGAAAGTATAAATAAAAAATTAATATTACATCAAAAAGTTGAAAAATAAGTTATAAAGAAATAATTAATATTACATTAAAAGCTAAAATATAACTCATCTAACTTCCTTAAAGTGAATAAGGCCTTTATCTATCTACAACATTCAATACTTTCTGATTTTAATTTAATGTTCTTTATAAAACATTTAATGTGTTAATATTCTATATATAATGTTAGTGGTTGAAATAACTTACATATACTGTCATGTTAAAATAATATTAATTTACAATAATTATATCACAGTATGTATTATTAAAAGTAATGGGTAATACCTTGTTATATTTAATTGTTATATTTATTGAACCTAATCACAATGATGATTACTTCTTTTTTTCTTATAAGGGGGTTAATGTTTCCAATACCTTTATGACAAAATAATTATTTCAGAATTAACAAATATATATTAAAACAATTATTACATTATTATATAATAAATTTAATTTCAAAATTTACAATTTAAGACAAATGTTTTTAAATGAAATTTTATCTTAAAAGAAATCTAAACAAAAAAAGTTAAAATATAATATATTTTAATTAATATGCAAACAAATCATTTAGAAAATTTCATAATTCAACTTAAATACATTTCAATTTGGATGGTGGAGATCTTTCATCCAAAGACAATGTTATTACTGGTTTTTTGTATTTTTTTTAAATATTAAATATTTCATTTTAGTCACGAATACTTATATCTATTAGCTAAAAATAATGATACTTACAAACTTTAATTTTAAAAAACTATTGGGAAGATAACACATATATTTTTTTAATATTCAATGTTTGTGGTTTACACTAATTTTTAAAATTATTTTCTAATATATATATTAAGATATAATAATTATTTAAAAAAAATAATTATATATTCTTTTGTTCAATACATAAAGTAATTATAAAATTATTTGTGTGTCAAACTAATGAGTTTTCTTCTTATCTTATTTTTGTTACTTAAGAAAATGAAAAATACATGTGAAAATTTAATATATATTTTTATTTAGTATATTAAGTAATTTATTTAGTTTTTTTTATATATGTTAATACATATATATATATATAAGTAACCTTAATTTACGGGAGAAGTTTTGATCCTATATTTTATTTCTTTTATAATACGAGGATTATGAAAATAAAAAGATAATTTTAAAGAATTTTAAATTTCATTTAAATTGTTAAAATTAACTTTTTTTTTGTATAATTTCAATCTCTTAACATGTGTAACTATTATCATTTAAATTATTTAAGATTAAAGTAAAAAATTAAATAAATTTCATAGATTTTTAATTAACTTTTATACTGTTCATATAAAACTTTTAATTTTTCATTAAAATAAAAAATAGTAATGAAATCTTTTAACTTTCATTAAATAAATCAATTATACCGTTACCATGATTAATTTTGTACGAGTGAAACTAAAGGTTTATTAATAAGTATAAAGATAAAGTGAAACAAAAGAATAAAAGAGGCAAAAGAATGTTTAAAAATTAACTATAAAAAGTCTGATGTTATTATTAGTTGTTATGGACTGATTAAAAATGACTGAAATTTTGCACTGCAGAATTATTTTAAAAAGATATATGTGGATAAACATTAGAGTATGTATACTAAATAAATAAATAAAAATATTATTTAAAAAAAGATGTAAGGTAAATGAGAAAAAAGTTTTGATTGTAACATGAGAGACAGTGTAGTGAAAGGAGTTTAGATAAATTTGACTTTGGTGAAGTGGACTTTAAGATAGAGTTTTGTGAATCATTAAAAGGGTTATGTCACGGGTTAATAAATGAAAAAAAAAATAAAAGGATAAATGTAATTAAATGTTTTGGGAGTAGGAACCTTTAAATGTTATTCTCAAAACTTTTTAAACACAGTCCCCACACATTTTTGTATAAAAACCCTCCTTCTGTCAAACAATTTCATTGAACATAAATCACTGTTTTCAGGTAGTTATTGTGCTGTTGGCTCGGTTCAGTCATACCTTAAAACACTTCATTTTTGGTTTTGGGTTTTGATTCAGGCGCGTCAATATCTTTAATGCTATTTTATCTTTTCTCTATTTCACACAACATCAAAATGAAGGTAATTTACTTCCTTTCGTTACTTTCAATTTTTCCTTTTTTTTATACACATTTTTTTTCTCCAGTAACTATTCAATTTTTTCATTTGTGAATACGTTACATATGAAGGTAGCTTAAGAAACTAGAAAAATTTTAATTTCTTTAAAAACACTGGATGTCTAATCGGCAGTTTCTTTTGTTAAGTCCACATTTGTTTGTTGAGAATATATTAATGTATTATTTTGTAAAGCCGGAAAAACTTGAACTTCTTATTTGTCTTTGTTATTTGTCTGGTCTTTTAGTTTTCTTTATATTAGAATTTTTCTTCCTTTTATATTTCTGGATTTCAAAGATAATCAGTTTCAAAAAATGTTTTCTCAACATTCAGATTTTTTAAGTTTTCTGTTGGAATATTATATAGTTATGTTATAACATCTTTTGTATGACTATTGCTTACATTTCAACATATAATATGTGGTTTTAGATTTTTATTTTATACATGTTCTAGAATTTTTCTTCCTTTTATAAAAAAAACAAACAAATAAATAAAAATATTGTTTAAAAGAGAAGAAAGGTAGATGAGAAAAATACAAGATTCTAACCTACAGTTGATACAATGTAGTGGAAGGAGTTTAGATAAATTTAACTTTTAGGAAGTGGAGTTAAAAGTAGAGTTTTGTAAAAGATTAAAAGATGTTCTGTCTGCTGCTTATAAGTTTTGGAAGTACTTTAAATGCTATTTTCAGAATCTCTTACCCACATTTCCCACACATTTTTATATAAAAACCATATTTCTTCTTTTGTGATATAGCTATTTTGGTGTTGTCTCAGTTACTCATACTTCAAACTATTTCGTTTTTCTGTTTATGGGTTTGATTAAGCCATGTCAATATCTCAATGCTATTTGATATGTTATTCAGCTCACACAACATCAAATACAGGTAATTAACTTCCTTTCCTTACTTTCAATTCTTTCATATTTTCGTACAAAGTTATAACACATTTTTTTCTCTTCCAATTATTTAATTTCTTATTTGTGAATCCATTATATATCAATGTTAGCTTAACAAACTAAGAAATTTCTATCTTCTCTTGGAACACTAGATAGTTAACTCCTGTTTCTTTTGTTAATTTCACATGTTTTTAGAGTACATTAATGTATTATTTTGTACGGTGAAATTCAAACTTCCTTTTATTATTTGTTTAGTTTTTTTGTTTTTTGTTTTACTGAAATGTTCTTCTTCTTATATTTTTGGGTTCCAAAGATAAACAATTTCAAAAAGATATTTTTTTTTCAACATTCAGATTTTTCAGTTATATTTCTCAGGCAGTTTATAAAAGATGTTTTCTTCAACATTCAGATCTTCGAAAAATTTTCTGTTGCAAGACTGTATATGTAGTTACGTGATTTTTCTAAGTTTTGCAATACTGTATATGTACTTATGTGATTCACTCATTTTATTGAAGAAGTCAACTATCATCACAGTGTTCTAACAATTTTTTCTTATCTGAATTATATATGTTTCAATATATAATATGTCCTTTTAGATTTGTTTTATACATGTTCCAAAAACTAATAACCGAACAAAGAAAATATTAATTTTACAAAATTAATCTTAGTCAAATTATTTGTAATTTTTGTTATTAATTGGTTGTTTCATAGTGAAAAATATAAATAAAATAATTTAAGATTACATTAAAAGTTAAAATATAACTCATCTCACCTCTTCCAAAACAATTTGCCTTGAAGATACTTCTCTGTTTTTAATTTAATGTTGTTTATATATTTAATTTGTTAATATTCTAACCCACCAAACATTGATGCAAAGTTATTAATATAGATCACAAACCCGAATAAAAAAAATATTTTTAAAAGAGTTTCTTGGTTACTATTTTAGCCATGGAGGTTTTTTCTGGGAAAATATAAGCGAAAAATATCAGGGAGACCAAATAAAAATAATGAGAAAAGGGCCAAACATATAAGAGAATAATACCTCCTTTAACCAAAAATCTTAAGACATTAAGTTTGTGAGTCTTGTTTTTATATATTGTTTAACTTTCTTATTCTTACTCAATGTGAGACTTAGATTCATATTTGGATATCTAACAATTTTTTATCACACTCTAATTGTTTTATAATATCATCATTATCATTCTAAACAACCTCCATTACTAAATAGTAACTGATTATAATTTAAAGAATGAGTACTCCATTGCATATTAGAATATTAATTATTTAATTTTACCTCTCAATTATATATATATATATATATATATATATATATATATATATATATATATAATATAGGTATATGGGATTGGTTTCAATAATAATAATAAATTATGGTTATAATTTCTGAGTTGACTATTGACCTGTTTCTGTATAGTAAGGCTTGAATTAAAGACAATTGTTTCCTGCACCTCCATATTTGGTTTATGCAACCCATCATAAATTGATAATACCACAAACACTCTTGCTAAAATATTAAAAGGCAGAGTGGTACAGTGAGTAGCTACTAAGTGATGTGGGCGTTTTTCAACAAGCGTGGTAACGAGTGCTGTAAGGAAAGCTTCTCAAATGAGTGAGTTATATAAATGGGTTTCGAAAAATGAAATCCTTAATGGATTATGGAGTGAGTGAAATGTCCTCCAGAACACGTTTTCTCTGTAAAAGTTTATGTATTACAAGTAAATATTTTTTGAAAGAAGAGATATAGAAGAATGTTTACAGAAAAAACGTTTTCAGGAGAAAGAAAAATTACTTATGAGAACATTATGATTTCAAAAAACTTTTTTCAAAAGATAAAAAATAATTTACGAAAAATATTTTTTTGTAAGTCACTCTTCGAAAAACGTTTTTCAAAATTAAGAAAGATATAAATATTCATTCACATATTTTGACTAAATATAAAAAAGAAATATAAAAATAAAAAAAATAATTGTTTGAATTAAAGAAATAAAAAATATTAGGCTAATGTCACTTCACTTATTTAAGTTCTGAGAACTGTTTAGGTTGGATAGACATAACTTCTATTTATATTAACTTTTACTGAAAACATTCCTTTGATGCAGGGGAGAACAATTACTATCAATTGATATAGTTAATTATATTTAAACATAAGAATGGATTATTCACTTTTTTACATTGCACTATTTATCAGAGTAAATATTTTAGATTAAATTGACATAATCCATGGTCATTATTTGCCAGAGTAAATATTTTAGATTCAATTGACATAATCCATGTATAAACATGAATTACCTGCGATAACAAATATTTCTATATTTAATTTATATCCTTGATTTTTTTTAATTAATTATTTGGAAAACCAGATAAAAGTAAACTTTCTTGATATAATCAACTATAAAGTGAACATAATCAATTAATATGTTTAGAAATATTAAAGTGAAATTTATAAATCAAAAATTGCTCAAATTTATGTTAGAAGTTGACATATGTTTTACATTTTATTTATATTGACTTAATGAGAAATGGAAAGTAACTATTAATAAATACAAACATCATACAAAATCATAATTAAATCAACATATCATATTTTGATTGATTCTATCATTAATATAAAAAACGAATTGATTATATAATAAATTTATATTTTGTTCAATATCGATTATAATATCCATTAATATTATAAAGAATTAATCACAGTAGTATTTAGTAGAACGTGAATTTAATATTTATTTAAAGTTTAGGATTTATAATTTAATATTTATTTTTATATTTATTTTTATAATATTTTTTCCTTCCATCAATATCATAACCATGAAGTGAAATCATATGTTTGCGTTAATATATATTAAAAAATTACATATTCCAAAGCAAGTAACACGATACGACAGTATCTCTTATCATCTGCAACTAAGTACCATAATGTCCCACATGCTGGTTGAAACACAAAATTGAAAAAAAGTAATAACTTACCTCAATGTTGCCAAGGTGATGACTATGTTTCTATCAAGTTATAAATGGAAAGGGCAAATTTAGAATATTGAAATTTTAGTGTGTAAAAAACAATAATAAGAAGTTTTATTTTGTCAGGATTAAACAGAATAAGATTATATAGTTTTGGGAGTAATTTTTCTTCTACCTTCATACTTTTGAGATTTTTATATTTTAAATTATATAATTCGGAATTAAAAATATTATATTTCAGATTAAGAGATTAAGAGATGAGAAGGTGTAAGATTTATTTAACTTTTCTTCACTAAGAATATAATGATAATTGTGCTAAGTCAGGTTTAGGAAGTAAGAATCACTCTAATTTTGGGCTGGACCTGAGAAACAGTGTAGAGTTTTGTCAGTCTGGATCAGATAAGTGGGCCCAATTTAGCTCACACAATTTTTGTGTTTTTTCTAAATCACAATTAAATAAATTGTCCCCCTCTAAAAAAGAAAAATAAAAAATACGATTTAGCCAATTGAATTTATTTTCAAAGGTTTTGAAACTATCAAATCATATAGTTATAATTATTACAGTGCCATATAAAATTTTCCCATAATAATATTTTATTAAAAAACGAGGGGTCATATCACTAAACTAGGTAAATATTCCTAGTAGTGGACATTAGTTTTTGGTGTTGAAATTGTTGGTCGGTGAGACTAGGACCCCAATGGACATACACATGATACATGCCTTTCAATTAATAAAGTTGCTACTCCAATATTGTATATGATGGATATCGATTAAGGACCTTTAAGATAAGATCACAACCACCTTCATAATAAAAAAAAATAAAGATAACAATCACGTATCTTTTGTCTTTGACCCCGTATAAGATTGCCTGTAAAAAAATCCATTTATTTCGAGTCAACACTCTCATAATGGATATTGCTTTTAAATAATATGTATGCATTTGATTGTTATGGTAGTTAGAAAGAAACTCTCAATTTTAGACTAATAAAACTGCAAAGAGATAAGCACGAGTATAATTAGCCATATATTTTTATTTTAGCTTCTTATCAAATACTCGTTTAAAATTTCGATTTCAGTACACTTATAACAAAACTAAAACTGATTCAGAATTATAAATTTTGTATTGGGAGTTATACAATTTTAAAATTGGACCTAATTGGATTTCCAAGTATAGTTCCGATTCTATTGTATAGATATTGATAGTTTTAGAATTGTAATGTGTTGGAAAATAAATGACAACCCTCTTTCTTTTTTGTTCTCTCTTTGATGTCTTCATAGTTTTGCAGTTAAAACCTGTAATTTGATCGGCATGCATGCATCGAGGTTTTTTTATGTTCAGTGTTTTTCCCTATTTCTATAGGTGAATTTGGCTCCTGGCATGTGTGTAGAGTCATTTTTGGCCATGTCAAACCAACCTATATAAATGCGACTCAAATTGTGATCAAGAAAAGAAAAACACCCTCCATCTTTGAATCGTTGAATATTGTTGTACTCGACTAAACATGCTGCATGCACAACAATGATGATAATTACAAATGTTTCAAAACTCATTTTTTGTCCTTTCAATTAAATACAGATCATCAACAATTGCTAATATAAACGAAATTAGATGCTGTATATATTGTAATTAAACTTTAGTCCTGTTCCATTTATAAGTTCATCACTGATGTATTGGTTGTTATGGGTTGAGTTTCTTCTTTCATAGAACTAGTTCTAAGTAAAAGAGATTTTTATTTTGCAATAAAAAGTTGATTTTTGCATAAACATTGCTTAGAAGCTACAATGAAAATCGTTTATGTCTAGTATTACCAAAATAATGAGTCTATCTGATGGTACATAGACAACCAATATAACTAATGGCATCTATAAAATAAATAAGATTACTCAAAATTGACCCTAAAACTTCCCAACGGAATGTCAAATATTGTGTTCAATAAAAGTATTATGCTCTTGGGTTCAAGTTGAAAGTTACCAAATATGAATTCAATTACTTTTTAATTTGGAACAGGTAGAGCGGTTGCAAATTTGAGTATATTTCCATCTTTGAAGTAAAGATTCAATTACCTTTTATGTTTCATCCGTAGTTCTCTTGAGGAATGTCTCTACTTACATCTGAATTCATATATTTACTTTTTTTAAATATTAATTAAATATTTTTTTTATAAAAAATAAAGATCAAAGTAAAGAAAATATAAAATTAAAATATATATATATATATATATATATATATATATATATATTATTTTTTCCAATATCAAATATCAATAAATAAATTATAATTATATAAATATTTAAGAATGTAAAATAACAATTGAATAAAAGTTAATAATTTTAAAAAAGAGTAAAAGTAATAAAATATTTAGAAATAAGTTACTACGACTAAAAGAAGTTATTATAAATTTTTTAGATTACCTAAAAACTAATATTTTTGAATAATTTAAAATGGAAAAATGTTTTAATAATTTAAAATAGAGACAAATATAAAAACATAAATGGATATTGAAACAATATGAAAATCAAAATAAGATAAATATGTATATATTCGTACCTATAGGTATTTTTTTTATCAAAATCAATTATTCACACAATACTCACAAATATGGATTCAAGTGTCATCTTTACGTACATCCTAATAATTCACGTAAATTGAAATAACAATAAATAAAAATAGATTGAATTTTAATCACACATTTTCAAAATTCAGAGATTATAAGTATATTTCAAAATTCTAGTATATATAGTACGAGAATCTAGTTATAATAGTTAAAAAAAAAAAATTCTTAAAAGGTGGTCTTTCCTTCTAAAAGAAGCATGGTAAAAAAATTTGTTTAAAGTGTTCTTCTATCAAGGAATGACTGTAAAGTACTCGTTTAAAAGCTTCGGAAAGTTATTCTTAGATAGGTGAATTAAGTTTTAGAGATATAGTTTATTCTTCAGGAATTATTTTGTTAGTTTGCTAATATAATTTTAAGATGAATATAAAATTATAACAAAGGTTAGTTTAAAAACTAAAATAGAAAATATTTTAGATGTAATATAATTTAACAACCCCAACAACATCTAAGAAAGTTGTGGTGGTTGGAATAACATATAAGATAATGTAATATAAACAAAAAAATTATCTTCAATAATTTAAAAGTTTTTAACTTTTTTCCAGAAATGCTAACCTCTAATATTACTACATGTTCATTAATTTACCTAAAAACAACATTGCTAATTGTAGCCTTTTCAATTTCATTAACATCCTTTCCAATTTTATTTTTCAGGAATATAGTAACTTTTTCTAAAGCAAATAAAAAAACACTTACATTAAATGAAAACCCCCTCATAGAAAGGTACATTACATCAGATTCCAAAACTTTTGCTATTAAAATTTTGTTTGTTTTTTTATTCTTCCCATTACAGATCGTGCTCCCAAAACGACCCCTAGTCCTAGTAGTGGTGCGATGAAAAAGAAGGTTCTATGGTTTGGTAGGCCCACAATTTTTAATCCGAGAGGATAAGGATTAAGGATTACAAGAAAGCCCATATTCCCGAATAAACCATGGACAGAGTCCACGTGGGCCCATTATTATTTTTGTATTTACTTATTTTTCACCCATTTTCCAAATTTGATGTTATATCATTACAATTATTACTATTTTATTTAGTCCACAATAAAAGAGAAAAAAAAAAAGCATCTTGATTTATTCGGAGATGAGATGCGGAAAAGAAATATTTAATTATCCAATAAGCAAAGTTTCAATTTGCTGTGTGTGCCCACTTTGGGAGGAATGCGGGGCCCACTCTGACGTGGATAGCTGGGAACAAACACTCATCGCCGAAGCAAAAACACTCATTAGTACCTGGAAAGAGAACCCAACCAAACAAGCAACAAGATTAAAATAAAAAAGAGAGACTCAAAAAGAGTTTTCCGTCAACTGAATCTCCATCGTCTTTCTCCTTCCGTTTTTTCTTCTATCGGTTTCGCTTCTTCTTCCGTTCTCACGATCTCTTTCTCTCCGTCGTTTCGTCTTCTTCTTATTGTGTGTGGTGGTGATCGCTTGTGTTCATGGTGATCGAGCATGACATTGAGAGCTGCGGGAGCAGAGCGGTGCAGTTGTCGCACGCTAACCACCCGCGGCACCACCGCCAGAAACTGGAGGTGTACAATGAGGTGTTGCGGCGTATTCAGGATTCCGATTGCGAGGAGGCGCACGTTCCCGGCTTCGATGATCAGCTTTGGCTTCACTTCAATCGCCTTCCTGCTAGGTCTTTCACGCTGTTTCCGTGTTAATTAACTAACTACCTAACTAACCTCTGTTCTCACGTTCTCCTCTATATTTGATTTTTTTTTTGTAAAAGCGGTGAAAATGATTGGTAGGGAATTTGTGGCCGGTGATTTTGTATATTCCTGATTGCTTGTGTTTTTTAACTGAATCCTGAGTGCTTTTCGTGTTATTTTGAATTTTGATGAGATTTGAGAAAGAAAATGAAGAAGGAAGAAGATAGCTGAGTGATTTTCTTTTTTTGTCCTTTTTTTTTTTACTTTACTTTTGTAAGTGGATTTGCCAGAGTGGTTTTTGTACGAGTCTCCTGGTTGGTCACTCTGATTGCTACTACATAGGTACGCGTTGGATGTAAATGTTGAGAGGGCGGAAGATGTTCTAGCTCACAAGAGATTGCTCAAGTTGGCGGAAGATCCTGCATCTCGACCTGCATTTCAAGTTCGCTTAGTACAGGTAATTAAAACACTGATGAATCGTAATATAAGGTTATTTTCTTTAGTTTTGTATTTTCACTAGTTTTGACTAAGGCTAGATGTTTTCCCATCAAATGAAGAATTCAGTTTTTTAAACGTTGTGGAGGATACCTGGAACTGTTTTTTCCTTGACTACACTGTTAGCTGTTTGCAAATTTGAAACTATGCCATCATTTTCTTTATGAGCTCTACTACAAGTACAGAGACGTGCTACATACAGATTAGTTTATAACAGTTTCACCCTTAATGCAGGTATATCCTTTTGGTGGTGCAAATTATGCTGATTCCATACATTCAGATCCTTCTGAAATAGAAGATGCACAGAGTTCTCTTAACTATTCTTTAAAGCAGGGGTATGGCTTGTGTAATTTTGATATCTGTTGCTCAATAAGTACAATCCTTTTTTATTATCTAAGCTCTTGTTTTTATGTTTTCATTTGTGCCAATTATTTAATTTTTAATGTCATTTCTTTGACTCTCTCTCGGGAAAACAGAATTCATCCACCACCCACATTTGGTTCATCCTCTAATCTTGAAGCTCTTGCCCTTCAAACAACCAAAAATAACATTGAAGATGGGGGAAGTGCTATGAGTGTAACACCATATTTTCCTAGGTAATGGACTGCTCTCTTCAGCTTTAGTTCGTATCGCTAATACGTGTCTTATGTTGATAAAGTAGAAACATGTATTTTATGATAAGGTTGATATATAGACTATGATAAAATCTCACCCTTTGAAGATAATATTTTTCGAACTACAAGTCTCTTGGTTTATTATTTTTTCCAAGTTTTAGAGAGAGCGATGTTGCAGAATATTTAACTCTGTTAACATGCATTTTCATCTTTTCATGAAGACGTGATAAGTACTGATGTATGATGTACAGAAAAAAATAAACTGTAGAATCAGTCAATAAGTATTTATTGTCTTGGGGTACTGACAAGGTTGTGAATGCCAACACTCCTGATTACACACTCTCCGTATTGAGTTTCTCTAGGGGTAGCATGTTGTTTCCATTGGCTTATAACAGTTAATTAATATACTAATGTTTAAAAGTTTAACTAGTACTAACCTTTTACTTACTAAATTTTAGGCCCATGCACGAGATTACCTTTTCAACAGTTGACAAGCCTAAACTCCTTAGTCAGGTGGTTAATTCTGACTTCATTTTTAAAAATGTTGTGATGCTTTTGAAAACGGTTCTTTAAAATTACTGCGTTATTTTATTTCATATAATTCTTGTTATATTTTCTTTTCTACTGTATTATTCAGCTTTTGACATGATAACAAGCAATATCACTCATTTCTGGGCCGTCAATTGGGTTAGAGCACTTATTGTATGTAGTTCCATGCAGGGTGCAATTATGACTATAGTGTCTTTTGTGTTGATTATGGGCAAATTATTTGCCAATATGCTGTCAAACTAAAATTACATGTTGAATGTTTTCATTGTAAAGTACTTCAAGTTATAATTTTGCCCAAACATTCTTTTTTCACACAGATTAGATTGGGAGTTTTTGAAGATACAACTAAAAACCTAAGAGAATAACTCACAAACACATATAATAATCTTTTCAGTTGTCATCTCTTGACATTTTCTGTTATTGTAACTTTTTAAACTCTAATATGGATGCACTCCTGTAAATATATAATTAATTGTGTAATATGAAATGTAAAGAAAGGAGTGTTTTACTTTAACTGTTTTTTTTTTGGGGGGGAGTGGTGTTGATAATTACTTTGGCCTATTATAACTTTCTTTTATACTTTGAAAAGGGAAAATTTCAATTGTGCTCAAAACTGTATTATCTGGATAACTAGATCTAATCGGTGTCTGGAAGACCTCCAAACAGTGAGAGGACTACTTCTTGATTTTGCAAATTCTGTGGCCAACTCAAATTGATATCCTTGCACTAGGATACAAATCTTTGGAGTTCTTAAGCAAGTTTAATTTTGATGCATTATCAATCTAAAAAGGTTTTCATTGACATCTAATGATATGATTTATCACATAATTAAATGAATTTGACAATGTTAACACTTGCATGAGGTGTCAAATTCATTGTACGATTTGACAAGGTTATTGGACGTCAATGTAATTTTTTTTCACATGAGGAGTGGATTAAAATTAAATTCTTCATAATAAAATAGAGTGTAACAACTGTATTTTATATTATGGCTGTCTGTCACCCTTTTGCTTTGCATTTCAGTTAACATCAATACTTGGTGAGATGGGACTGAATATTCAAGAAGCTCATGCATTTTCCACCACTGATGGATTTTCTCTGGATGTCTTTGTTGTTGAGGGATGGCCCAATGAGGTAGGACGAAAGTAGCCAAATAATGACCTCATAAAATCACTAGCAAGTATTTTGGAAAATAGAAGGACTTTATGCATGCCTTGATAAGCATCTTGCCATGAGTATTTGCAATTTTGATTTTGTAAAAGCATATATAATACCTGTAACTTCTCATCTCTTTGTGGTATGTTTACCTTTTCATTTCAGTAGATGATGTGTGATTACTTATGTTGTCTCTGTGGCATTTCTAACAAACTTGTTTTATAGATATAAATTGATAAATATGATGGTTTTTGACAAATTTAGAACACTGTGGGGTATGTTTGGGGACTCCTTTTGTGTACATTCAAATTGGACGAATAACACTTTGTTGAGTTGCCTTTTTATCTGCAAACTTTTTTCTTTTCCACTTCTTTTGTTTACTAATGTAATGGCTCCTTGCAAGAGTGCTTAGCTGTCATGTAATTTACTAGGATTTTGAATCTTTTGCCCTTCTATACATTGATTGTTTTGCTTGCAGTTCTTACAACATGTTCATGATTTCTCTATTTTTATCTAATATTTAATTTTATTTGCTTTTTCAATTGTGTTTTCGACATCCAAACTTGTTGTATTTATTATATATTTTTTGGCCATTAGGAAACTGAGGAGCTGAAAGGTGTGTTAGAAAAGGAAATTTACAAGGTTAAGGTATATTCTCCTTTTTAATTATTTCGTTGGAGATGTAATAACAGCCATTCACGAGTCTTCACTTAACACCTTAACTTTCGGGATTGGGAACTCGTGACAATTTCAGAATACCAAGTTCTATATACTTTTGGAAATATCTTAATTTTTTGCAGTTGCTATGAACTTTGACAAAATGACACATATTCAAGATAAGCAGGGAAGATGAGATTATTGTAGTTTGGATTTTTTTAGAAAGGATTGATATTAATTGGAAGTTTGAACTACATTCAAGTAATGACAATCTCTGTCAAAATAAATTGTCTCCTTTTGTTAAGCACTTAATGATATAAACTTTCTTATTTGCTTTGCAGGAGCAAAATATGTCAAATCAGGGCATACATTGTGCTGCCAATGAACATTACCAGACAAGGATAGAACCATCCCCTCATTGCATTCAAATACCAACTGATGGAGCTGATGTCTGGGAACTCGATACCAACCAGCTGAAATATGAAAACAAAGTTGGCTCTGGGTCATTTGGTGACTTGTAAGTTATTTTTGCTTGATTATATTGGAACTCTACTAATCTTTGTAGCTGAGGTCTCTCTCTATGTATTTCTTTGAAATTCCTTAGGTACAGAGGTACATATTGCAGTCAAGATGTAGCTATCAAAGTTCTCAAGCCTGAGCGCATAAGTACAGATATGCTGAAGGAGTTTGCACAAGAAGTTTATATCATGAGGTTTGTTTACATGATTGAATGTAATTGTGGAACTTATATTTACCATGACTGAGATATTTATTTCTCATGCTTTCCTGCCTTGTGTTTTAGCTTCCACTTTCTTGTTTATAATTATTCATTTTGTATTATATTAGATGATAATCTGGCTTGCACAACCTATAACTACAACGGAGGAATGGAAGTGATGGAGGACTTGATGTTCTTTCATATATTGTGCTATTAGTTGCTTATTTTCTATTGAGGATTATGCATTTCTTACTATTCCCATAAAATATGAACTGGTCAGACATTATACTTCTGGCTAGATCTTTTCTGTCTTATTTTTATTTCAGTTTGAAAACCACGTGTAAAGTTCTGCTACCTATAGTGCTGCTTGATTAAAGTGAACCATGCTGTAATTTATTTATTTTGTTTCTAAAAGTGTTGATATTTCTGTTATATGATTTCAGTTCCATGAAATTGGCATCATAGATAGACTGTTAAAATGCCTGTATCAAAGGTTCATGAACTTCCGGCTGAATTACAATTATGGCATGGACTTCCGTACTTGTCTGACTTATTTTCTAGACCATTCTGGAAAAAATATATTAACTAAAAATAATTTCTCAATTTCAGATATTCATTACATCAAATGCCTCTGAAAATATCTAATAATATTTCAATCCTGACAACTTCACTAGTGTGTGAAACTGTTTTTTTATCCTAGTTTGTGAGTATTAGTGGTTGGTACGGTGATATGGTATCTTTGTAGTCCTGTGCAATCATTTTTCCTTTACCGACTACGATTTATCTTGGGGTTGCAGGAAGATTCGACACAAGAATGTTGTTCAGTTCATCGGCGCATGTACCAGGCCCCCGAATCTTTGTATTGTTACTGGTAAATAGGAAAGAATTCTGAGAATTTATGATGTCACTCGATTATGTTTCAAGGAATTTGTTTGTTTAGAGGGTGTGCTTTGGTTTAATGATAATGTTACTGCTTTGTTGTGATCAACGATTTTAGTTGTGGAAACAACCTCTCTGCCATAAGTAGAGGCTGCATACATTTTGACCCTCCCCACACCCGATAATGGTGGAAGCCTTGTGATGCCTTCCTTTTATATTCGTATTGCTACTTTATTTTTCATTTATACTAGTTTTAGAATTGTTACAATATCTATGCTTACCTATATATGTTTTATCAAGTAATTCTAAGATGATTTGGGTGCCTTAATGAGTCTCCTGGTAATGCAATTTTAATGCTTATGTGCTCATGTTTATGACTTTATCAGAGTTTATGTCTAGGGGAAGCTTATATGACTTTCTGCACAAACAAAGAGGTGTATTTAAGCTTCCATCTTTGCTAAAAGTAGCAATTGATGTTTCCAAGGGAATGAACTATTTGCACCAAAATAATATAATTCACAGGGACCTCAAGACTGCCAATCTTCTGATGGATGAAAATGAAGTAAGAGGATTCCATGAATATTGAATGCACACATTGATACTGTCTCTTGCATTTTCAGTGTTATTAGGTCCATGTTTCTATGTTCTCTGTATAATTAATGTGGTTTTGTAATATAATTTCACTACTTTTATGTTCTCTATTCACAAATATCGCCATACTTATAATCTTTCATGTTTTCGACTAAACAAAAAGAGATTTGTTTACCTACTGGAGGTATTATAAGTTGAATTTGGGATTTAACTCCTTTAAAGAAAGGGAGTACATTTTACTGAATAAAGAACAGCTACAGTTATTTATTAAAAAATCAATGGTTGAAATTGTGATAAAATACATGCACATATCTCAATCATTGTTTTCCAAATCAACAGTTATAACTGCACTTTAACCCATCACTTTGAGGAGCCAAATGCTTGAATCTAAAAGGCTACTAGCCTTATGCGTATCTCTCCTCATTTCTTATTCATACTAGTATTTGGTTCTTTATTTATCAATGAATGAAAATTGTGTCATCTTGAATCACAATAACCACTATAGTTTATTATCTATAGAAACAAGTTTAGGATGGGTAACTGTGTGATGCTGGGTTGTTGTTAGAATACAGTAAAATATGAGCTACGAACACAGACCTGAGATGAAAACATCACTAAAATAGGTTGTTGTTCTTCAACAGGTGGTAAAGGTTGCTGATTTTGGGGTTGCTAGAGTGCAAAGTCAGTCTGGTGTGATGACAGCTGAAACTGGAACATACCGTTGGATGGCTCCTGAGGTATGGATTTTCTTGGATTTCATGGTATTTCCTGATTGATGTTTATGGTGACATCATTGATCATGGTGAAATACCAATTCAGGACTAGTATTTATTTATGGTAGGCACTTTAGTTCTGCTGGTTGAAAAGTGAGAAACATGGTAGTGAACAGGGAAAACAGAGAAAATGGTGTTTTTTTTTTTTTTTTTAATTTTGGGTTGTGTGGTGAGGGCAAGGTGAGCGTGAGTGTAAGAAAAGCATCCTAGGTGGAATTCAGTTCCGGGCAAAGTCGACCCACTAGAGTTATTGTGACGGAGAATTTTAAACTATTAAAAATATACTCGTTCGGGATTATCTTATATTTGTCATATTGATATTGAATTTATATGTTGATGATGTGAATATTTTGTCATATAGATATTGAATTTATTGTGTATGAGTATTGAACTTGTGATTTTATTTCAGTTTTATCTTTTTTTCTTGAAATTTCAAAAATGAAGATAAAAAAAGATACATGAAATGGTTGCCTCGTTTTTATTTTCCATTCTTATTTTCATCTTCATATAACATGCCTTAATACTTGGACTCTTAGGCATTTACGATTTTAGGTTATGTGCTTCGGTTTGCTGATTTTTTATAAGAGTTCAGCTTTTAATGGTACCTTAGACCCCTTTCCATCGATTTGACTTTTATTTGAAGGTCATCGAACACAAACCATATGACCAGAAGGCAGATGTTTTCAGTTTTGGAATAGCTCTCTGGGAGCTTTTAACTGGAGAAGTGAGTACTTTTCATGCCAGACAGTGGGTTTTCTGCTTTGTGATTTATTCTCATTTTGTCTCAAATGATGATCAGTCTTATACCACTCTTATTGATATACTATTTCTCTTAACCAGCTACCGTACTCTTGCCTGACCCCATTACAAGCAGCAGTCGGCGTGGTGCAGAAGGTTTTTATTCTTTTTCTTTTGCAAATAATTTCATCGGAAGCAATTTCTTGTCTGGGCATAATGATTCTATGTGCTTAAATTGATATTAGGGCCTAAGGCCTACAATTCCAAAAACCACACACCCAAGACTTTCTGAACTGCTTCAGCGGTGCTGGCAACAAGATCCGACTCTCAGACCAGATTTCTCTGAAACAATAGAAATTCTTCAGCACATAGCCAAAGAGGTAAAATTAATTCTTAATTTAAAAACCAACTCAGAGTTGGACCTTCTGGGTAATTCACTTTTATTTTTCTACCAGGTCAACAATGATCACAAGGATAAATCACCCCATGGCTTTCTCTCTGCTCTTAGACGGGTCCATCATTAATACTGATATTGATATTAGAGGATTACACGACAGTATAGCCTTTTTGTCCTGTATAGTAGTCAGACTCTGACCAAATATCTATTGAGTTGGTTGTTTCTACTCTTTAAAGATTCGGTTCGGTTGTATTGTGCTTGTCTTAAATTTCTTTTAGAATCTTCGTCTTTCTCCCACTTATGTATTCAACTTGTTCGCCTGTGAATAGGTGGATACAAGATTAGTGAAGGTCGAAAATTCAAGGTATCGTTTACAATTATTTTTTTGCTAATTGTATTCCATGTGTTTTGACTGGGAGTTTTTTCGATACACTCCCTTGTATCCAAACCCTTGAAGTGGACTTGTAGAGGCATTAAATGTTGATACTTGAGATTTACCAAGTGTAACTATAATAAAATCGGCATAATTTGATTCAAAGGGTATAAACGCCACTTGTCATAATTCGTTTAATGACCATATATATTTGTGTTAAGATTGTTCTTCTATTGGCAGTTTAGAAACTGGAGATTATCAATCAATAATTAAAAAGAAAATATAGTTGTTCTTTTAAAGGTAGTTATAATAAAACGAAATAAAGTTCTTATATATAACAGTTTGTGATTCGATGATTGTAACAGACTATTAAACTATTCTCTCTCCACCCTAACAAGTCGTGAATAATTTTTCTTCAAACATGTTTCCCTTTCAAATAACACAGAAGCTTATATTATATGCTTTTTATACTGATGCAAGTCTTCTGCTAGCGTTGATGCTACCAAACACGCGCGCAGTTTGATTGAATGGAGTGTATGAGTTGTTGCAAATGCACTAAATTCCAATGAATATTTTTCTTTAAAAATAAATGGGGATAGAACTATGTTCAAACTTTGACATGTATTATTTTTCTCAGGTTACTTTTTATCAACAACTACAAAATTTATCAATAATTAATCAAGAATTTTGCAACTGGAATTGTTGTGGATAAAAAAGAAATAAGAAAAAAAGAGCGAAAGGAATAAAAATGAATGCAGTAGAAAATGTGTTATACGAATTGACAAAAATAATAAAGATGTGATAGTATAAAATAATTCTTCACTTATTTAAATTGTATTTTAAAAAATTATTTTGATAAAAATAATTTTTATTTAACTAAAAGTATAGTCTCAACTTTTGATTATTTTTTCTTGAATATAAACTTTCCTTTTCATTTTTTCAATAAAGTCTATTGTTTAAGACACCCTTCCCTAAAGTTTCGGCATGTCTCTTTAACGTGTGTGGGTTAGGAAAACAGGGCTTGGCCGAAAAGACAAAAATGTTCCGGCATCCGGAGCACACCACCATCTGCAAATATGTATCATCACCATTCTCAAACCAGTAATCCACTAACAATGTTTACCATGTGCACTTGGAACGATCTTAAGAAAATTTGCCATGTGCTTCTAACTTATGATATTATAATAACTATCAGGTACTGAAACTGAGAGCCGGGTCCTATTATCTTGGAGGAATCCAAAGTTTACCCAATATTTTTTTCTTACCATCAGTATAATTTTTTTAACTTCCTAGGAATCAAAATAATGTTCTGTTTTGGAAAGCAATAAAGAAACTTCTTATCCACTTGTATTAAGTTTTGGCCTCACAATTTTTCATTAATAGAAATATCATGGTTTGGATTGGAAGTAGAGGAAGAAGACCACGTCAAGGCATGAGAGTTTCTTTGCAAAGTTTGATAAATATTAACCTTTTTTTATTGTTTATATTGACAAACCCCTCTTTTCCCACATTTACATTAACTTTTCTGGTATCAGATTTCCTTTTGTTTTCACGGTGTCAGATTGCCACTGTCTTGGTGGGTGAGATGCTTCCGCATTTCCATGCATGCGACTCCTCCCAAAACTTATTTCTATATACAGCTGCAGGTCCAACAGGAACACTTCATCGTTCTGTTGGAAGTCCATTTTGTGTCCAAGCTGCAAAGCCACTAGCCATATCTGTGAGTCCTGTGAAACCCTGCAGAATCAAAAAAGAAATAGTCACTCCATGTACAATCTTTGAGCTCAAGTTTTGCAAGATGGTTAGCTATCAAAATATTGCTAGGAAACCAAATGACAAAAAACCAATATGAAATTCTCCTAATCTATAAATGTCAATGGTTTAAGATCCTTTCCAACTTCAACATTAAAAAACAAAATTAACTTTAGACACAAGTTAACTTAAGAGTAACCTTATTCCATAAGTTTGTATACAGCTAGATAAAACTTGATTCAGACATTCAAACAAACTAGGATGCTTGTTTTCAACTTCAAAATTAAAAAAAAAAAAAAAATGCTTACAGCAGCTAGCAAGTCACTTGCAGCCATGATAGATCTTTTACCAAGCTGGCACCCCTGTGGAACCACAAGTCAATATCTGAATTAAGCAGAGTGCTAAAAATAACATAGAACTTAATCACTCAACAAGAGCTTTAAGAACATATGCACTCACAACTATAATTTCATCATCTTTCCTGAAATGTTGGGACACCTCTGTAATAAAGTTGCTGTTCTTCGTCATCCCTGAATACATCAATGGAGAATCTATATTGAGATCATGGAATATAATAACACAACAAGAAGAATTTTTCAGAACATAGGGTAAATTTTTCGTATCATAATAAATCAGAAAAAAAAAATACCCAGGACCACAAGTCTTTTCTGAGTTGTATAAAGCTTTTACTCTGTCATCCAATTAGCAATTATTTGACTTTTTAAAATAATTATCATAAAAATTAACAAATTAATGTCAGTTTGTAATTGAAATATAGTTAAAAATAATATTTTGTATTGAGAACAAACTTTGAGATTAGGAACCAACAAGTAATTACTATCACTAACCCACTATCAATTAGATGATTATTATAAATTAAGTTTGAGAATTGAAATGGAACCTGATCCAACTCTGAACATGTAAGGTATGTTAATTGCGCCAGGAACGTGTCCTTCATCGAACTCTTCCGGGGTCCTGCAACAAAACAGGAGAAAGAAGATAAAAGATTTGGGTTGATTCTACAATATGATTCCAAAAAAGTTCTGTACTTTTACTGTCACCTGTTGTAATCAATATTCAATCGCTTACCTCACATCCAAATATCGATGACCAGCTAGAAGAAGCTCGTATGCTACACGCACAGGCACCGAAGTTGGAACAACAGCCTCCGTATTCCCCTTCAGTGCAACTTCCCTCCTTCAATTACCCAAAAAACCACGTTTCATTTGATGAAAAAAAAAAAGATTAAACAAAATAAGTGAAATGAACTATTATACTTACATTCTATTTAGACTTTAGCACCCAAATATAAAGATGATCCTATTTTGTTTAATATTGTGCTCATCTTTTTCTTCTAATACAAGTGACTCTACACCTTTTTCCACTCACTCAAGGAGAAAAACAAAGCAAACGAAAACAAAAAAACTCGTTTTTCGCAGGTCCACACTTTGTTCACCCTTACCGGAAGTTTGGAAACTTGGGTGGAACGTTCACGCTAATCCGTCCCCTGTGAGGATTCAAGGAGTTCATAACTGAAAACCTGTAACACCACTTTCAAGTTTTAGAAAAGGTGATGAGAAAAAAGAGAGAAAGATTACATCTTTATGAGTATGAAAAAATGGGTAAATTATTTTGAACCTGGGTGAGAAACGAGGAGAACACGAAGGAGGGACACGGAAACACGCGGCGGAGACATCAAACGTTGTTGTTGTCGTCGTCGTCATTGGTTGGTGATACTATTTTGGAATGGAATATGCTACCAAATGCAAATAAGTTAGCTTTGATATTGATGCAATGCAGTGCCTATGGTTGCCGCTACCAAGCTGGATATTTGAAAGGGTGCTCCAAAACCATTGGCCCCACACCTTAGTATTTATTTACATTAATATATTAATATAATATAATGTTGTAAAAGCATATTTTTTTAAAAATGAGAGTGTGAAATAAAATTATTGATAGGATTAAGACGGATAAAAAAGTATTATACCAAAACAGTGTAAAAGTTTTCTCATGAATAAATATACTATAGCTCTTGAGAATGTTAGAAGAGTTAGAGTGAAAAAGGAGACAATGACTTTGTGTGATAATTTCGTGAGGACTACGCAAATGTTACGTTCAAGATTCTTCTTCTTGTTCTTTTCTGAGATTAATCCATCTCCACTAATACACAGGAAATGATTGATTTCTCTTCTTGATTTGCTCATTTTTGTAGGATATATCACATTTTTCTTCATAAATGGATTATTTTGAAATGTCGTGGTGAATGTTGACAAGAGTGTTTTATATTATATGAGCTGATTTATGAAAGAAATTTGTGGTGTGAGTTAAATGTCTGGTACCAGAGTGAGGAAAATGTACATGGATTATTGATTGTTTTATGTTATATAGAAATTTGTGCAGAAAAAAGAAAAAACGAGAGGTGCAGTTATTGTTTTGGATAAAATCCTGCGAGATGACACGTAGTGTGTGATATTTTGGATAAACAACAAAGAAGTAGGGTTGACCCACCAGGACTCTGGATAAGTATCCACCTCACACAGCCCATCAGATTTGGGTGGGAGATTCTTCTACACGTGGCACCACGTCCTCTACCCACCTTATGGACCTTCTTTCTTCGGCCTACATATTTTCACACCAATATCATTTAATGGGCTTTTACCACCTCCATTTGGGCATTGCATTATGCAGTCCCATGGTTTGAAGTTGCACTCCATGGGGTGGTAAAATATCCAAACTATCCCCACTTCACGTTTATAAAAAATCCTACTTCCTTTCTGCCTTATTTCATTTTCCTTCCTAGCCACACCCCATTTCTTGTTATTTGTGTTTGCGTTATTTGTGTATGAGAGGCCTTACTGAAAAATGTTGCTATGTGAAGAATCTGTCTCTGTGCATTTCAGATTGGATATTTCATAATTTTTAAAAGTATTTTCGATCGCAGATTTTATAATACATTTCTGGATTAAAAATACTGTCTGGATTATGCAATCTGGACTATTAAAAATTTATTTTATTTATAGAGTATTTTATTAATAAAGAAATCATTTAGGGATTATGACTGGAGGTGTTACATCTCAAAACAAGGCTATAATCAACGATGTTGGTCCGCTGAGGAAGAAGTTGTCATTGATGTAGTGGTGATGATGTTTTGCATGAAGCTGTAGGACTTTTTGACACATTATAATTGAAAATTATGTCCATCACACGTTTGTTAGAATATATAATACATATATTCTAATGACGTTGCATTAAAATTGTGGGTGAGGTAAGAAATAAAGGCATAAGTCAATCTTATAGTTTTTTAGTATCGAGGAGAATTGAAGTTTATATAGTTAAATAAATTTGAATTTTTTTATCTTTATATTGAAGCTATTATGTTTAATTTTGAATTGTTGTCTCACACAACAACTATTATGAGACTAATAAAGAGTCTCGTTAATATTATCAATATCAAATAACCAAAAGTATTGAATTCTAAACTTTTTTATGAAATTATAATGAAAATTATAACGGGTTAAGATGGAAGCATTTCATCTAAAAAAATATAATATATAATTATTTATAAAAAAGTATAAAAATATAATTGAAATGTAAAAATTATGAAAGAGTCAATTATAACAAATAATAATATTATTATGTCTAGAAATTCAAATAACAATAATATTTATCTTAATACACATAGTCATTTGTCTATGTTGGCTTGGAACAATAAGAGTGTGAATAAATAATTTATCAACCTACAATTACATACAATATTGTGACCATAATAGATAATATATAATTGTAATTTACCCATCACATTATTACAAATAATAAGAGTGTGAATAAATAATTTATCAACCTACAATTACATACAATATTGTGACCATAATAGATAATATATATTTGTAATTTACCCATCACATTATTACAAATATGACACTGACTATGTAATGATCTAGATGAATATATCCAATAATTTAAATGTATCTCATCCCATATATCTTGTGAGATAGAAAAAAAAAATCAATTAATAGCGTAGTCTAAATAATGGTGAAACAATATGGATCACATTAGAAACATCCTTATCTATTGAGTAAATTTAACTTGTTATATATATATATATTTTGTTTTTTTATCATAATTATTTATTTTAATACATCAAGTAACTCAAGAAGATCCAACATACATTACACTTAACCCGTGACCTTACGAGTGAAAGAGTTTGTCTACGATAGATATCTGCAGGCGAGACCTCCAGAACATAATAATTAAATACCTTTAATTTTATACATGTTTTTCACTTTTAACTTTAGTACATTAACTTTATTTATTAAAATACTGTTCTTAATTTACGAGACATTATTATTATTATTAAATTATGAAATTTTTTTCATTAATAATAAAAATCAGTTTTGAATTATTAAAATATATTAAAGAATTAATTTGTCTTAATAAAAGACTTAAAAATAAATAAAATATTATAAAATTTGTGTTGTGAGATAGATAGTCTGAAATAAAAAAATATGTATTCCAAAATATATATTCAAAATTCATATTTTATATATATTTATTATATATTTTAATTCAATTTTTATAGGTGGAGCATAGATACACTGGGTGCAGCCGTTCCATTAGCATCAAAATAAACGCACCGACCCACCTTAATAATCTAGCTCACGTTATATTTAAAAAAAAATAATATTTTCTTAAATACCTTTTCATGAGTTTAAAAGAAAAAAATATTAATTTTAAAGTTTTATTTTTCAAACATGTTCTAAACAGAGGATCAGCGAATAATAATTACCGTCACCGTTAATAATAATAGTAGTAATAATTTTCCTTTGACTCTCTTGAGATTGCGAAGGAAAGGAATGGTGAGCGAAGTAACCAGAGACGGTTAAAGCTTTCCGAATGGCTACTACCTTCGCCTTCGCCGCGCCGTCATTATCCTCCTCTTCTCGCGTTTTCCTCCGTCGCGCTCCGATTCCCTACCACCGTTCTCCCAACCACCTCAGTTTGCCGCCTCTCAAATGCTCCTCTTCCGAGCCGGAAACCGCCATGTCTCCCGCCGACTGGACACACAAGTTGATCGCCGGGGCTGCCGGATTTGGATTCCTCGAAACCTCGTACCTCACTTACCTTAAGCTCACCGGCGACGACGCCTTTTGCCCCGTCGGCGGTGGCACCTGCTCCGACGTACTCAACAGTGATTACGCAATTGTTTTCGGTATTGCTTTTTAACGTGAAATGCGCCATAACTAACTGAATTGTAACTAACTGTTATTGGAATTGGCGTTATGAACGGTATGGTCGTTTTGCAATTTTCAGGTATTCCTCTTCCGTTTATTGGGATGGCTGCGTATGGCTTGGTTGCCGCGCTAGGTCTTCAATTGGCTTCCAATAAGTTGCCTTTTGGGATTAACAAATCAACTGCACAAGCAGTGTTGCTTGGAGCCACAGCCTCCATGGCAGCTGCTAGCGCGTATTTTTTGTACATTCTAACCACGAGATTCTCTGATTCGTCTTGCTCCTACTGCTTACTTTCGGCTTTCTTGTCCTTCACCTTGTTTTTTGTTACACTCAAGGTCCGTTATGTTAATCTTTTATCCATGTGTTTATACTTCTTTCCCCTGTTGTTGTTTAATTGGTATTTTCTTTTTTGGAATTTAAATCATAGGACCTTGGATTACAAGAGGCGTCTAAAAAATTGGGTCTACAACTTGTTGTTGCTAGCATAGTGATTCTCACGCTGAACACTTCCTATAACAGTTCTAAAGCTGGATCCTCGAGGTGAATCTGTCACTTGCTTAGGACCTTTTAGATCACTTTAATTTGTCTATTCCATGTGGTGCGAATGTGCGATTTTACTATCATGTATCAATCGATCCCATTGCCATGTCTCAGGCTTGGACAAAAGTGGATTAAAAACTAATCTCTAACTGTCATTTTCTCCTGTCTGCCAACATTTTCTTGTTCTGGGTGTACCTTTTTTACCATAAAATTTTACTGTCTGGCTTTTAGGTCGTGGCCAACATTTCCTTATCTGGTGTTTCTTTTTGTTGGATGTTTCAATTTTAATTGTCCTTCGTTTTTCATCTGCCCAAAACCTACATATTAGGGTTTCAGCATAGATAGATATCAAAATGGAAATTGTGCCCCTGTCTATGACATTTTAATTTATATAATGTTATAACAACATAATGCGAATGGTAAGAAAAGGGTGATGTGTTTACTGATAGAATTTTGGTGTGAATGCTAGGTTTATTCTTTCAAATAAACTATGCCTGGCTATATGTTTGTTTTCACCTATTCCCATTGGAGATGAAACCAAAGTGAATGCTTGTGCTTGCAATGTACAATTTGAAATGCTAAAAATTTCCGTTATCTACTAATTTTAACAGCCTGGCTGAAATTGAACTGCCATATTATGCAACTGAGATTACAACTCCGTCAAGCCCTTTGGCACTATCTCTTGCAAGGCACTTGCACTCCATAGGAGCTAAAATGTACGGTGCTTTCTGGTGTTCACATTGTCTGGAACAAAAAGAGGTATATGGTCACTTATAATTCCTTTCAAAGTTTTTATACACTAAAGGGAACCTAAATCATCACAATCTGTGTTATGCATTTCTCTACCTTAAAAAGTTTAATTTGTCGTGAATTTAGTGAGAAGTGCATGTCTTGGGTAAGTTTAGATTAGTTTTTAGAATTCAACTTTATAAATTGACAGCTAACTCCCATAATTACATAGCAGAATAATTAGTGTTAGTTACTTAGTTGGTTAGTATGTTGCTTATTTGATGAGTCACGTGGCTCATTATGCATATAAATAGGAAGAGGGGTTTGAGAGGGGAGTCATTCTTTGTGTAGTAGATTGTAAATGAATTGGGAGAGACTTGGACCTCTTGAAAAGTACAGGAGTGTTCATTTCGTTGTCTTTTCCATATTCTTAATTCTGAAACGACATTGGGGTCAGGAGGAATTAGGGATCTTAAAATTTATTTCTGGTGTGCCTTTTCTAAACCAGTTTCTATGATTGGGAACTAGGATTTTTGATAAAATTTGACTAAACGTATTTCTATCAAAGCTCTGATCTTTAAGCTGTGGGAGGAGTTGTCAGGATAAGTCTGAAGCATTGATTTGATTATTGATGGAAGGGAAAATTATCAGCCACTTATCAAGGTAGAACAGTATTCTTACGCTATCCAAGTTCATGAAGTTATTTAACTATCATGGGCTATGGTAGCAACTTGGCATTGGAAGGAGAGGTTCTCAAATGATGGGCTTCTTGGAATGAGAACAATCAAAATGAAATCTGACGGACTTTTCATAAGGCATTGCTCAAGAAATTCCAACTACAAACTTCACCTTGTCTTCCAGATTCGGAAACTGGGGAGCAAGAAAGCAATTCTGGAGATGAAGTTCAAGGAGAAAGACAAGAAGTGGTGGAGTGGGGGCAAAAGCTGATTAAGAATGGCTGCACAAGATGAAGAATTAGAGAGAATAGAATCAGTGGCTCAAGGGCAAGAAATGAATACATAAAAGGTACTAAAACTGGGAGAAAGCCAACAAAATCTCTAACTGCCCAACAACGTTCTGGATAAAGAATCAGAATAGAAGCAAAAGTGAAGTTCTTGAAATCAAGAATTAAAGCGAAAGAGATGACTCTGTTATTTGTGAGTTGCAAAGAGGAGGCAATATTTGAGGGCAACCCTATGTTTGACATCAGGTGGAAACCATGGAGTGATCCAATGGCAACGATATAGTTTTTTGTTTGGGTAGTACCATCAACTTACTACAGAAGCACAATAAGGTGGAGGATCGTGATAATCCTCAGTTACAACCATGTGCAGTAGTTCAGTTTGTGACACAGCATGGGTCCTTCTCAACGTATCTACATACAGAGGCTCGCATGCTCTGTTTCACGGCAAACAAAATACCAGAGAGAACACTGCACTAGGAGCATGAGGGCATGCGTATGTAAGTTTGACCCAAGAGGACTGCAAGGTGGAATGGGCTTAGTCTTCATTGTTCAATCAAGTAGTAGCTTGTAACTTCTGGAATGACGTTACTTCCATCATGCAATCCATTCTGACCTTTGGCACCTGCAATTTGGCCATACTGAATGGAACAAAAATAAACATGATGTGTGCTTTGCATTTCTCTACCTTGAAAAGATGGAATTGTTGTCCTTGTAGTGGGAAGTGAATAACGTGTAAAAGGTCTTATTAGTTTGTAGGATTGAACTTCGGTAATGTAATTTTCAATCAAGAGCTCAATCATATATATGACTCCTCGTGAAGATCTTGACCCTGCCTGGTTTTAGGATTAGTTGTCAATGTATTCATAAATATCACGGTTTATTCTTCATGAACAATTTTCCTACTTTGCTAGCGTTATTAGACTCCTGTGCTTTGGATCTATCCCCATATTCTAACACACTCAACTTTTTAGCTATAATGTCCAGAACTTACAGTTCACAAACCTAGCTTGCTGCAGTTTATTGCCTAACATGTCTGGAAGCATAACTATTCACTTTAACATATTGATACAGATGTTTGGGCGTGAGGCCGCCAAGGAGTTGGATTACGTGGAATGCTTTCCCGAAGGATATCGTACAGGAACTAAAATGATCAAGGCATGCACAGACGCCAAACTTGACGGTTTCCCTACGTGGATTATTAATGGCCAGGTAAAATAGACAAAAAGCTGTGATTATAGCTATGCATCCCTATTTATTCTACCCCAATTTAAGTACATATGGCTTGCATTTCTCCTTCAGGTTCTAAGTGGTGAGCAAGAATTATCAGAGCTGGCTCAAGTGTCTGGTTATAACGAATCTGTTCAACCTAGTTAAGGCTTGGACTAAAGGTAACAAAGATAGCATTGTAGAATTCTTAGTTGCACATTGTACAGCGTATAGATGAGTAGTTTGTCCTTTGTAGGGATATGTGACATTACAAATTCCTTCTCATTGCACTATAATACTGCCACGTTATAAATATAAATTATTAGATGTCTTTTAATTACTATATTTGACGTTGAAAATTGTAAAATGTGATGGTAAAATTGCTGAAAAATTAAATGGTAAAATTTGTAAAAATATATTCTTTTTTGGTTTCTAATTTATGTATAAATACAAAAGTCGACATTTATAATTTTTTGTCAGATCTTTAATGTGGGTAGTAGTTCTTTTACATTTATTTTTAACTGATCAAAATTTCTATGAAATTTAATTAGTTAATCAAGGCGAGTATCAGAAGCAAATGAACTAGAGTTCACATAATACCGACTCATTCAACTAAGTCATGCCAATGCTAGGACAAAAAAATTTCCCTCTATGATTCATATAGCAAAGAAAGAATAGAATCCACATGTGTACTCTTATATTTCAATAACGATGTCAAAATTCCTGTAGTTCAAATCATTATTTTTTTAACAAAAAAGTGTAAAAATTTAACAAAAAAAAAATAAGTTAAAAAATTAAAAGTTTAAGCCATTGACATTTCAGCAATAAATATACTAATAATGAGAAATACTAAAAGAATTAAGGTCAATATGACTTTCAACTCATATATCTTAAACAGTATTTCAATTTCTGACTTTGAAAATGAAAAAATAACATTCTGAAAAAAAAATAATCATAAAGAAAATCTTTGCATCTAATAAAAGTTGTTAGGTTATATAATGCTGATCTTATCTCCCTCGTAGAATTTGCTTTGTATATGGTATTTTTTTTTTTGGTACACGTATTCAAGAATTACAATTAGCCTTTCTCCATCATTTAACCAATTGTGGGTACAAGTTCCAAAAAAGGGTTGCAAGAATATTTGATTATCCATCTAAATAAAAAGACCATAATACTACTTTCAACCTAAAATAATTAAAAAATAATAACTATTTCACCCGTATTTTTCTCTTTTAAAACATTGTTCACAAAATTGAGAGTAAATTGAAATAACTTCCAGGTATTTTATGATATATTTCCAATTTTATTTAAAAAAAAAATAGAATGAGTTCCTAGTATAACCTTAATGATATTTGTATGAATATGCCTTCGAGTTTCTTATGAGCACATTAATCTTCTTAATGAGTCAACGCTCCTCATGAAATTCAGACAATCTTAAGACGAAGTGTTCACCCCTTGAAATTGTCACTTCCATAGTATTTTGTCAATTATTTCAAACTTGAATTATTCTTGTAGAGATTTGGAAATTATAACTCGAATTTAGATGAAGTACAACATGCTTTAATTCAGCTTAAGAGAGAACAACCTTAAACTTCATTCAATAACCATTCATAATATTTAGACTCGTGATTTATGTTTTTCCTGTAAAAGTAACCCACACTAACAATGCAGATCCATTTGAACAAGCGGGTGCAGTAAAAAGACAGGGATTTGAAGTAATCAGAATTGAACAATAGTAAAAAAAAAAAGTATAAAAAGGAGACCCAGATTTCAGAAAATTAATATTATAAAAAAAGTCCACAACTAATCAACATTCAAATTGCGCTTTAAAGCATATAACAACCATGTCCTGTTACATATAAATGATTTATTGTGTACAAAAACAAAAAGGTTTCACTTTTAGCATACAAGCACCATGCCTTTTCAAAATCGAACTACCAGAACAGTTCAGCTTTACCAGTCTGAATAACAGCTGAGCAAAACTCCTAAAATAGAAAATTAAGGATAGAAAAACTGCATTTCGATACTGGCAAAAAAGACTAAGTTGATGTAAGAAAAAATATGGATCGGAAATGGTCCACAAAAGGAGGGAAACCATACTAGAACGTTCCTAGTCCTAACTAGATAAAATGAAATAACCAAATGATTGAGAAACAGCAGGATTGAACAGATCTTAATCAAATATATATTTCTGGTGCTCAAAATAATAGCCAAAAGTTGAACATAAACCATCAAAGAAACAAAATTTGAAAATTTGTAATTAAGCAAATCTCTAACAATCTCCTTCTTAAGTAGTCTTGTCAGCTTTAGCAGCAGTGGCAGCAGCTTGACCCCTAAGACGACCAGTTCTCCTGGCAGCAATGAGACCAACCTTCTGGCCAGGAGGAGCATCACGCCTGACAGTACTAGCATGCCCAATGTGCTGGTGGTTACCTCCTCCATGAGGATGCTCAACTGGGTTCATAGCCACACCACGCACCTTAGGCCAGCAGTTCCTCTTCACTCTAAACTTGTGGTAAGCATTACCAGCCTTAAGAAGAGGCTTCTCAGTTCTCCCTCCACCTGCAACTTGCCCAATCATTGCCCTACATGCACTCGGCACAATCTTCTTCGCACCAGAAGGAAGCTTGATCCTGCCAACAGAGTGCAAAGACGCATTCAAACCCTTGCAAAGTTTTCCATAGAGCAGACATCCACTTTACAAAATCCAACTCCACTAAAATGATCAAAACGATAGCTATTACATAAACATACAGAATTATTCATATATCTTCCAGATTATCAACTCCTAATTTGGTATTTGAGCATATAACTCGCTTAAAATAAGAATCAGATAGGCTGGTTACCATCTTTGTACCCACTTAAAGCAGAAACAAATTCATCTATTAGCTAATTTGTGCAAGCTCAATAATATTAACTTCTCTAAAAACTACTTTTTTTAACTTACCATAAGCTAAAGTTCATTTCATTTCTTTTTCGTATTTTCTGCTACAAATACATTCGATGGAAATCTCGACACTATCCATCCATAATCCTTAAGTAAATACTAAGCTTTCACTTCCCTGATTTTCTACAATATTACAAAATATAATTCACTTAGTTAACAGTAGAAAATAAATAAACCACCACCATTACGCAAAGCAATAGACCCACTTCTCAAACACGGATTTTGAATCACGAAAGCAAACAAAACAATCCAAAAACAATAATCCTGAGTGAAAAATAGAAAAGCACGAGTGGTAACCTAGATGTGTCATTATCGGGGTTGTGGCTGATAACAATGGCGTAGTCACCGGAGGCTCTGGCGAAGACGCCGCGATCGCCGACATGGTGTTCAACGTTGCAGATGACGGCACCCTCGGGGATGGATCGGAGGGGCAAGACGTTGCCAACAACGAGGGTGGCCTTCTTGCCGCAGTAGACGAACTGTCCAGTGTAGAGACCTTCGGCGGCGACAAAGAGTTCCGTCTGCTTCTTGTAGCGGAAGGGATGACGGAATGTAACCTTGGCAAGTGGAGCACCGCGACCGGGATCGTGGATAATGTCGGTGACCACGCCCTTAAGGTAGCCGTTGCGTTCGCCGAAGTCGAGGCTGCGGAACCTGGCCGGGCCCTTGCGGTGGTGGGTGTGGGACTTGAAAACAGACCCCGCACCCTTACGCTGAGCGCGAATTACCCTTCCCATTCCGACTTACCTGTGTGTGTGTTCGCCGCGCCGATGGAAGAAAGATGGATCGGAGCCTAGGGTTTCGGCTTTTGACGTAGAACTTATTATCTTTTAAGATCGGGTCGATATCACACGAGCCCAATAAGTGTCCAAATGGGCTTTAGAGGAATGGTAGTAGGTCATTTCTTCTTGCACCCCAAGAATGCTTTTCGCACCTCCTCTTTTCCTACGCAGACCTCCAGTTTTTCCCTATTAGCCAGCAGGCTAGAAATGCTTTTTCGCCGCTTCCCCCACTCATTCCAGGACCTCCTTCAAACCTTGCCGTCGCCGCCACCTCGAGACCTACCAGGCCTTTTGTTTCTTCCCCTGCCAAGAAGAAGAAGCCGGCAGTTGTTAAGCCCAAACCTTCGAACCTTGCCAGTAGTGTCTGCCTAATCTTATGTTGTCACTCTTTTACTCTCACGTTCATTTGATTCCTTAGTTGTCTGTATCAAAAATTTTTTTGGCATTTTCTACGTGGTTTTCTAACTTGTTTTTAGGTTTACGTTACATTTGATACCTAAGCTTTTTTTTTTTACCGTGAATGATTGGTTTCACCTTTAACTTTTATAGTCTCTTTTTATAAAAGATTTATACTTTTAATAAATAGTTAAAAATTTGTTTTTGATTCAAATTTTGTAGTAGCAACTTCATCTAGTATATGTTTAATTATAGAGTTCTTACATAGAGATTTATTATCATAAATTGAGTTGTCAAAATTTAGAATAAAAAAAGTATAAATAATCATAATTTCTAAAAAAGTTTGGATATAGTCACTCTAAAAATAAAAGTTATTTAAAATGGGATAGTAAATATGATAAGTAATCTTGTTGGAGATTTTAAATCCAAAATTTAACCGTTTACTATTATTTTTAATTTTGTAATATTTTTAGTTATTTTTAACATTTTAGGCTTTTATTTCATATATATATACATATATATACTTGTCACATATATTTTTATCAACACACTTTTTTTAAAAAAAATAAAGATATTACATAAATTATTATTAGCATCCGATGTAATGTGAAACTTTTTGTATCGATTCTAGCTATAATCAATATAAAAAGCCTCTTTCACATTTGTTGCTACTCATAACCTATGTAATATATATTTTTTTTCTTTTTAAATGCTTTTCTACATTTGTCATATTTATGAGCGATATAATAAATGTATTTTTTACTTCAATTTAATAATCGATATAAAAGTCACGTCTCTTTATATCATTTATATCAACATTCATTAAGGAACCTATATAGAATTTTATTTTTCGATTAATGATATTAATATTATTAAAAATATTAAAACTTTTTAATTGAATATATATATAACATAATACT